>Ga0255772_10001100_pt1 | contig 26846 bp, 26 predicted proteins | sample 071ome_34_FD_179970 | JGI IMG/M metagenome (GOLD analysis project Ga0255772, IMG submission 179970) | Coastal salt marsh microbial communities from the Groves Creek Marsh, Skidaway Island, Georgia - 071411BT metaG (version 2) | ecosystem: Environmental > Aquatic > Marine > Intertidal zone >...
ACTTTCCGGACCTGGTCGACATCAACCTCATCACCAACGACGAATGGGACCGTGACTCCGGCACAGCCGAGTTCAAGGCCGCTGCGATTCGTGTCGAGAAGCTGCGTGCGTAATGGCTGATCTGTATATCTCCGAGGAGACTGCCGACGACATCGAGACGGCGGCGGTCGACGCGGCGCTCGACGGTCGTGTCGTCGTCGTCCGCGAGAGCGAGCGGTTGATCCGCGCCGGCACGTCGGCGCGTCATGGTCATCGTCACTTGCTGTTGCCTGCGTTGCATGCGCTGCAGAACGCGAAGGGCTGGATCAGTCCGGGTGGCCTCAATTATGTGTGCGAGACCTTGCAGGTCCCGCCGGCCGAGGCCTACGGCGTCGCCACCTTCTACGACTTGCTCCGGGTCGAGGAGCCGTCGCAGGCTGGCGACGTCACCCACGTGTGTGTCGATGCGGCCTGCCAGATCGCCGGTGCGGCCGACCGCATCGCTGAACTGAAGGCCCAGGGTGTGAACGTGCACGAGTCGCCGTGCCTCGGCCAGTGCGAACGTGCCGACCATGTCACCGGCGACGTCGCCGTGTTCATCCAGGGGGTCGGCGGCCCCGACTCCGTTCCCGCCGATGACACGCCCTACGAACTGTTCCACCAGAAGGGCGACGAGTCGCTTCGCTTGTTGAAGCGCATCGGTGTGGTCGACCCGACCTCCCTCGACTCCTACCGCGCCCACGGCGGGTACGAGTCGCTCACGGCCGCCATCGAGATGGGTCCGGAGGCCGTGTGCACCGCCGTCGCCGACTCCGGCCTGTCGGGCCGTGGCGGAGCCGCCTTCCCGACCGGTATCAAGTGGCGGGCGGTCGCCGCCGAGCAGGGCCGCCCGAAGCACGTCGTCGCCAACTGCGACGAGTCCGAGCCCGGCACCTTCAAGGACCGCGTCGTGATGGAGAACGATCCGTTCGCCGTCATCGAGGCCCTCACGGTCGCCGGTTTCGCCACCGGCGCCGAAAACGGCTGGATCTACATCCGCGGCGAGTATCCACTTGCCACCGCTCGTCTGCAGAACGCCATCGACCAGGCGCTCGAGGCCGGTCTGCTCGGCGACGATGCCGCCGGCTCCGGCCATCGGTTCCACATCGAGATCCGTCGCGGCGCAGGCGCCTACATCTGTGGCGAGGAGACCGCACTCTTCGCCTCGCTCGAGGGGTTCCGCGGCGAGCCACGGAGCAAGCCGCCGTTCCCGACTACCCACGGTCTCTTCCAGGAACCGACGGCGATCAATAATCCCGAGACCCTGCTCAATGTGCTCGACATCGTGCAGATCGGCGCCGACGGCTACCGCAGCCGCGGCACCGAGCGGTCGCCCGGCACCAAGCTGCTCTGTCTCAGCGGCCGGGTCGCGAAGCCTGGTGTCTACGAGGTCGAGTTCGGCACCACGCTCGGTGAGGTGCTCGAACTGGCGGGTGGACTCACCGGTTCCGGCGTACTCAACGCCGTCTTGATGGGCGGCGCGGCCGGCTCCTTCGTCGACCGCTCCTATCTCGATATGCCGATCACCCTCGAGGACGCCCGCGAACGCGGCACCACCCTCGGCTCGGGTGTCGTCATGGCCTTCACCGATGAGATCGACCTCGTCGACGTGCTCGTGCGCATCTCGCAGTTCTTCCGTGACGAGTCGTGCGGCCAGTGCGTCCCGTGCCGAGTCGGCTGCGTCCGTCAGAACGAGACGATGGTCGTCCTCCAGGAGAAGGGGTCGCTCACGTCGGAGCGGCGTCAACTCGTCGACGACATCGCCCAGGTGATGGTCGACGCCTCGATCTGCGGCTTTGGTCATACCGCCACCAACGCCATCAACTCCGCCATCAAGCTGGGCCTCGTCCCGGGGGTTCCGTCGTGACGATGACCGACGATCCGACTTCGGTTGTGACCGTGTCTCTGACGATCGATGGGCAGGCTGTCGAGGTCCCCGAGGGCACCTCGATCCACAAGGCCTGCGAGTCGGCTGGCATCGACACGCCCACCCTGTGCTGGGCGGAGAACCTCACCCCGGTCAATGTCTGCCGGGTGTGTGTCGTCGAGGTCGAGGGCCAGCGGGCACTCGTTCCTTCGTGTGCTCGTCCCGCCGAGGAGGGCATGGTCGTCGAGACCGATTCCGAGCGGGTGAAGCACAGCCGCAAGATGGTGCTCGAGTTCCTCGGCTCCGGGGTCGACCTCGATCAGGCCCCCGAGCTGCAGAAGTGGATGGATCACTACGGTTCCGACACCTCGCGCTACGACCAGTACGAGCTCCCGGCGTTGCGCATGGGTGAAGCGCCGAAGATCCAGGACAACCTCTACATCCGCGATTACGACCGCTGCGTGCTCTGTTACAAGTGCGTCGAGGCGTGCGGCGATGATGCCCAGCACACCTACGCAATCGCGGTGAGCGGCCGAGGTTTCGACGCTCGCATCTCCACCGAATTCGACGTCACCCTGCCCGACTCGGCCTGCGTGTACTGCGGGAACTGCATCGGGGTCTGCCCGACCGGCGCCATCCAGTTCAAGACCGAATACGACCTTCGCCAAGCAGACGACTGGCGGCCCGAGGACCAAGACGTCACCCGAACGGTCTGCTCCTACTGCGGCGTCGGCTGCAACCTCGAACTGCACACCCAGGACGACAAGATCGTGAAGGTCACGTCGCCCGCCGACCACTCGGTCACCAGCGGGATGCTCTGCATCAAGGGCCGTTTCGGTTGGCAATACGTCCAGCCGGTCGACACCCCCACCCGCAAAGCCTGAGCCTGGGCGGCCCCGACGACGGTCAGCCGGTCCGTTCTCGCAGCTCGGCTGGCCGGACACAGCCGGTCTGGTGCATCACGTTCAGCAGGCCGTCGTGGAGGATCTCGTACGCGTGCCCGGCGCCGTCGGCACCGAGTGCACCGAGCCCGAAGTAGAAGGGTCGCCCGGCGAAGACAAAATCGGCCCCGAGGCTGATCGCCCGGGCGACGTCGGCCCCCGAACGGACACCGGAGTCGAACAAGACCGGCACCTCATCGCCGATCTCGGCGGCGATCGCCGGTAGGCAGCTGATCGCCGCCGGTGCAGCTTCGAGCTGACGGCCGCCATGGTTCGAGACCCAGATGGCGTCGGCGCCGACGTCGATCGAACGCCGCGCATCAGCGGGATCGAGGATGCCCTTGACGACGATGTTGCCCGTCCAACGCGCCCGGACCTCGGCGACATAGTCGAAGCTCAGCGAACCGCCGAGGCTGGCGCCCACGAAGCCGGCGACTGAGGCGAGCGATGTCCCGTCGAGGTACTGCTCGATGGTGCGAAAGCGCGGAATCCCGTGACGCAGCACCGCCATCGACCAGGCGGGATGGGTGACCGATTGCCACATGAGCCGCGGGGTGATCTTCGGCGGGACCCGAATGTGGGCCTTGCGTTGCCGCTCGCGGCGGCTGCCCTTCGGCACATCCGCGGTGATCACGAGCGTGCGGTAGCCGGCCCCTTCGACTCGTTCGAGCAGATCCGATCGGAGGGCGTCGTCGCGGGGTGGGTACAGCTGAAACCAGCCCATGTCGCCGGCCAACGGGCCGACATCTTCGGGTGTGGTGGTCGCAACGGTGCTCAGGACGTGCGGGAACCCCTTCGCTTGGGCAGTGCGGGCGAGCGCCTGGTCGGCCCCCGGCCAGATCAGCCCCGACATGCCGAGCGGCGCGACGCCGATCGGTGCGGCATGCTCCACACCGAAAAGCGTCGTGCGCGTGTCGGGCTTGATCACGCCCTTCATCAGCTGAGGAACGAGTTCGACGTTGCGCAGCGCCGTTCGATTGCGGTGCATCGCCGACTCGTCGCCGGTGCCGCTGACGAGGTACTCCCAACTGAAGTGGGGCAGTCGACGTTTTGCCCGCCGTTCGAGGTCCTCGATCGCCGGGAAGCGATCCATGAGGTCGGCCATCAGGCCACCATGGCGCCGTCGACCACGAACTCGTGGCCGGTGCAGTAGCTCGCTTCGTCGCTGGCCAGAAACAGCACGACCTCGGCGACCTCGGTGGCCTCGGCGACGCGGCCGAGCGGGATGCGCTGCTCGATCGTCTCGATGTTGCCGCCGAACGACTGCAGCATCTCGGTGTCGATGATGCCGGGATGCACCGAGTTCACTCGAACGCCGTGCGGGGCGAGTTCCATGGCTGCGCTCTTGGTCATGCCTCGCACCGCCCACTTGGTCGCCCCGTAGGCGTGGCAGATCGGCGTGCCCGAGAGGCCGGCGACCGAGGAGATGTTGATGATGCTGCCGGAGCCGGCCGCCTTCATGGGGCGGGCGGCGGTCTGCATACCGAGGAAAACGCCGGTCTGGTTGATGGCGACCATGGTGTCCCAGAGGTCCAGGGAGGTGTTCTCCATGTCGACCACCTCGAAGATGCCGGCGTTGTTCACGAGCACGTCAAGGCGCCCGTGGTCGGCGATGACCTGATCGACCACGCGCTGCCACTGATCGGGGCCGCTGACGTCGAGATGGAGGTAGCTGGCCCGCTCGCCGAGCTCGGCGGCGGTCTGCCTGCCGAGGTCGTCGAGCACATCGGTGAGGACGACCGTCGCTCCCTCCTCGATGAACCGAGCCGCCTCGGCGGCTCCCTGGCCGCGAGCGGCTCCGGTGATGAGTGCGATCTTGTTCTCGAGGCGTCCCATGGGTCGAGACCCTAGGACGACCCGGGCCTCTCAGGCGAGGAGGTCGGCTGCCAGGTCGGCGGCAACCGTGGCGGGGGAGCGGCCGTCGGGGGTGAGGCCGTCGACCGAGCGTGTGATCGAGCGTTCCATCCGGGTGGTGAGTCGGCTCGCCACCTCATAGCGGAAGCGTGCGGCACGCCGACGTTCGAGTGAACCCGTGGCTTCGAGATGTGTTCGGTGGGCGGTGACTGCCTCCCACATCGCCTCGACACCCGAACCATCGGTGGCGGTGGTCATCAGGATCGGCGGTCGGTAACCGGTGCCGTCCTCGTGGCCGCTCACATGGCTGAGATCGAGCATGAGTTCGAGATCCCGGCGGGTGTCGTTGGCGCCCTCGCGATCGGCCTTGTTGATCACGAACACGTCGGCGACCTCGAGCAGTCCCGCCTTGTTCGCCTGCACCGCATCGCCCCAGCCGGGATTCACGACCACGACCGTTGTGTCGGCCGCGCCGGCGACGTCGACCTCGACCTGACCGACGCCGACCGTCTCGATCAGCACAGGGTCGAATCCGCAGGCGTCGAAGGCTCGCACTGAACCGGGGACCGACAGTGCCAGGCCGCCGGCATGGCCGCGGGTGGCGACCGAGCGGATGAAGCCGCCGTCTCCGGCGACATCGTCCATGCGGACCCGGTCGCCGAGGATGGCGCCACCGGTGAGTGGGGAGGACGGATCGACGGCCAGCACCGCCGGCTTCAGGCCGAGCGTCGGCAGGTGGCGGATCAGTTGGCCGGTGAGGGTTGACTTGCCGGCGCCGGGTGCGCCGGTGATGCCGACGACGTGGGCGCCGTTGGTGGCCGGGTGGGTGAGGTCGGTGATCTCGTCGGCCGGCTCGCCGCCCCGTTCGATCAGCGTGAGCAGTCGCCCGATGGCGCGACGGTCACCCTCGAGCGCACGCCCCACCAGCTCGGGGACCGACAGCTTCTTGACGCTCACGACCTCAGGCTCGTGCGGCGACTGCGCCCCGCACTGCCGCGACGACCTCTTCGGCCGGTGCGCCCGGACCGAGGATCGCAGCGATACCGGCGTCTTTGAGGACGGGAATGTCGGCCTCGGGGATGATGCCGCCGATGATCAGCGGGATGTCGAGGTCGGCGTCGTCGAGCGCAGCAAGCATCGACGGGGCGAGCGCGAGGTGGCCGGCATTGTGCATCGACAGGCCGATGGCGTCAGCGTCCTCTTCCTCGGCGGCGGCCACGATCGACGCGGTGGTCTGGCGCAGGCCGAGGTAGATGACCTCCATGCCGGCGTCACGGAGAATGCGGGCGACGACCTTGATGCCGCGGTCGTGGCCATCGAGGCCGAGCTTCGCCAGCACCACGCGAATGGTCGGCTGCTCTGTGTCGGTGGATTCGATAGCCATCAGACGATCGCCTGTTCCACATAGGTGCCGAACACGTCTCGCATGGCGTTGCTGATCTCTTCCTCGGTGGCGTAGGTCTTCACGGCATCGATGATCGGCGGCATGAGGTTGACCGTCGGGTCGGCGGCGGCGGAGCGGATAGCGGCGAGCGATGCCTCGACGGCGGCCGAGTCGCGCTCCTGTTTCACTGCTCCGAGTCGTTTCCGCTGGAGTTCCTCGACGGAATGATCGATGCGCAGCAGGTTGGTCTCGTCGTCCTCGTTGCCGTCGGTGAACTCGTTGACGCCCACGATGATCCGCTGTCCGTTGTTGATCTCGCGTTCGAAACGGTAGGCGGCATCGGCGATCTCGCCGACGAAGTAGCCGTTGTCGATCCCGGCGTAGACCCCCTCGAGGATGGAGCCGTTGCCGAGCTCGTCGAGGTGAGCGAACACGGCCTCGGCCTGCCGTTCCATCTCGTCGGTCATCCACTCGACGTAGGGGGCGCCGCCGAGCGGGTCGGCCACATGGGTCACACCTGTCTCGTGAGCGACGATCTGCTGGGTGCGGAGGGCGATGCGTGCTGCCTTCTCGGTGGGGAGGGCGAGGGCCTCGTCGAAGGAGTCGGTGTGCAGCGACTGGGTGCCCCCGAGGGCCGCCGACAACGCCTGGATGGCGACGCGGGCGATGTTGTTCTCGGGTTGCTGAGCGGTGAGTGACACGCCGGCGGTCTGGGTGTGGAACCGGCACATCATCGCCCGCTCGTCGGTGGCGCCGTAGCGCTCCTTCATCCACCGGGCCCAGATGCGGCGAGCGGCGCGGAACTTGCCGATCTCTTCGAAGAAGTCGGAGTGGGCGTTGAAGAAGAACGAAAGGCGACGCCCGAACTGATTCACGTCCTGTCCTTCGGCGAGGGCGGCTTCGACATAGGCGAACCCGTTGGCGAGGGTGAACGCGAGTTCCTGCGCAGCGGTCGAGCCGGCTTCGCGGATGTGGTACCCGGAGATCGAGACCGGGTGCCACTTCGGCATCTCGGCCGAGGTGTAGCGGATCATGTCGGTGACGATCCGCATGCTCGGGCGCGGGGGATAGATGTACTCCTTTTGCGCCTGGTACTCCTTCAAGATGTCGTTCTGGATCGTGCCGGCCAGGTCGGCCTTGGCGACGCCGCCCTGTTCGCCGACCGCGATGTACATCGCCAACAGTGCGGCGGCGGGGCCGTTGATCGTCATCGACGTGGAGACCGTGCCGAGGTCAATGTCGGCGTAGAGATCCTCCATGTCACGCAGGGTGTCGACGGCGACGCCGGCGCGGCCGACCTCGCCGAGGGCCCAGGGGGAGTCGGAGTCGTAGCCCATGAGGGTGGGCATGTCGAAGGCGGTGGAGAGGCCCGTACCGCCGTTGCGGAGGATCTCCTTGAAGCGGGCGTTGGTGTCCTCGGCCGTGCCGAAGCCAGCAAACATCCGCATCGTCCAGAGACGAGAGCGGTAGCCGGCGGCGTGGAGGCCTCGGGTGAACGGGTACTGCCCGGGGAGCGGCGCGTCGCCGTAGACCGGATCGACCGGTACGCCGGACATCGTCTCGAACGGCGCGTCGCGCAGTCGGGTTGCGTCGTACTGACGTTGCCAGTCGCGCTTCGAGGGCCACGCCTGCTTGTCATCACTCATGGGAGATCTCCAAATACTTTGACGTCCAAGTATTTATCTCTAGGCTACTGCACGATGACGCTGGATTTCGACCCGATCGACGAGGCGGCGGCCAACTGGCGAGTCGCCGGTTGGGCGGCCGTCGACGCGATGACCGCCGCCACCTCCATCACTCGAGCACACCAGATCCTCTCCGGCCGGATCGACGCGGCGCTCGCGCCGCTCGGCCTCAACTTCTCGCGTTTCGAGGTCCTCGCCCTCCTCTCCTTCACGAAGGAGGGTGAACTGCCGCTGGGCAAGGTCGGCGACCGACTCCAGGTCCACCCGGCCTCGGTCACCAACACCGTGAACCGGCTCGAAGCCGACGGCCTCGTCGCCCGCAAACCGCACCCGTCCGACCGGCGTACGACGCTCGCCGTGCTCACACGGAACGGCCGCTGGCGGGTTGAGCAGGCTGCTGTTGCGCTCGCCGAGATCGAGTTCGGCGTCGCCGGCTTGACCGGTGACGGGCGACGGGCGGTCGACGCAGCGATCCTTGAACTGCGCGTTGCCGCCGGCGACTTCGTCGCGCCTTCGTCTCAGCGGCGGTGAAGTCGAAAGAGCGGGATCAGGCGCTCCACCGACGCCTGATAGTCGGCGAATCGGGGAAGCGAGTTCGTCATGAGCTCGAAGGCCCGGTCACGGTCAGGCCCGACGGTCTCCTCCGCATGTGCAGGGAAGGTCTCGGCGCCGACCTCGAGAGTGATTTTGGGGTCGGCCCGCAGGTTGTGGGCCCATGCCGGCACGGTCGGGCTCCCACCGGCTGATGCCATCACGATGAAGGCGTCGCCATCTGGCGTGTAGCTCAACGGCGAGGTCAGGGTTCGGCCCGACTTTGCACCGGTCATCGTCACCAAGAGTGTGGGGTTGCCGTGCAGCGGATGCCCCTCGGGCATCTCCCCGCTGTTGGCACGGAAGGTCTCGATGACGTTCGCGTTGAGGGCGAGCGTCTGCTCCCTTGTCAGTCCGTGCACGGTGACCTCCTCGCTGGATGCGCTGCAATGATGCACGGTTCGCTACCGTCCATGCACGGAGGTGTCCCTCGATGCTCGACTTCGAACTGTCCCCCGAACTCCAGGAACTGCAGATCCGCGCCCGGAAGGTCGCTGCGGAAGGTGTCGCCGACTATGGGATGCACACCGACTCCTGGATCAACGGTTACTCCAAGGAGTTCAGCAAACGCCTCGCCGAAGAGGGGTGGATCGGCATGACGTGGCCGGTCGAATACGGCGGTGGCGGGCAGTCGAACCTGGCCCGCATCATCATGGGAGAGGCCATGATCTCGGCTGGTGCACCGATCGCCGCGAGCTGGTTCGCCGACCGACAGATGGGCCCGGCACTGTTCACCTACGGCACCGAGGACCAGCAGGCGGAATTCCTCCCCGGCATGCTCAGCGGCGAGACCACCTGGTGCATCGGCATGTCCGAGCCCGATGCCGGCTCCGATCTCGCCGGCCTCAAGACGTCTGCGGTTCGCGACGGCGATGTGTTCGTCGTCAACGGCCAGAAGATCTGGACCTCCTTCGCAGCCGACGCCGACTACTGCTACCTGATCTGTCGCACATCGAGCGATGGGCCACCGCACAAGGGCGTGTCGGAGCTGATCGTGCCGATGGATCTCCCCGGCATCGAGGTTCGCCCGATCACCGACATGACTACCAACCGGCACTTCTGCGAGGTCTATTTCGACGACGTCCGCGTGCCCGCCGAGAACCTCGTCGGGGTCGAGGGCAACGCCTTCAAGCAGACGATGGCCCAGCTCGAGCACGAGCGGGGCGGCATCGATCGGCTCGTCTCCAACAAGCCGCTGTACGACCGCGCCGTCGCGGCAGCGGACACGAGCGACCCCCGGATCCGTCAGGAGATCGCCCGCCTCGAGACCGGGTACCGGCTCGGCCGGGTGCTCGTCTACCGCGAGGCGCTGAAGCAGGCGCCGGCCGGCTTCTCTGCCGCCACCAAGTGCTTCTGCACCGAACACCAGCAGCATGTCGCCGACTTCGCCGCCTCGGTGCTCGGCATGGAAGCGGTCGCCGACGACTACTTCAACCGGGCGATCGCCTACGGCCCGGCGTACACGATCATGGGCGGTACCAGCGACATCATGCGCAACATCCTTGGCGAGCGAGTCCTCGGCCTGCCCCGCGAGCCCCGCCCGTAGGAGATGTCGTGAGCGACAACCCGCTCGACGCGTATCGGTTTGATCCCGAGACGATCGTCCACCGCACGCCAGAGCACGCGACCCGCGACGACATTGTCGTCATGTCGCTCGATTTCAACGCCGATCCGCTCGAACGGATGGCGTGGATGCGGGCAAACGCGCCGGTCTACTGGGACGACACGTCCGGCCTCTGGGCGATCACCCGCCACGAGGACATCCAGCGCATCGAGGCCGACCACGAGACCTTCTGCTCGGCCAAGGGTTCTCGCCCCGAGGTCTCGTTGCCGTCGATGATCGATAACGACCCGCCCGAACACACTCGCCGGCGTCGGCTTGTCTCATCGGGCTTTACGCCACGGCGGGTCGCCGGTCACGAGGAGTTCCTCCGCGCAACCGTCACCAAGTTGATCGACAATGTGATCGATCGCGGTGCCTGCGACTTCGTCAACGACATCGCCACATCGATCCCGCTGCGGATGATCGCCACCCTCATGGGGCTGCCCCTTGCCGACGAGGACAAGCTCCTGCACTGGTCCGATCTCTTCGCCACCGGCGCCACCGACGAAGCCTTTGCCGAGCAGGTGATCGGCGCCGTGATCGAGTGGGTCGAGTACATCGTCGGGGAGATGAGCACCCGCACCGACCCGGAGGCCGAGGATCTCATCAGCCTGCTGATGTTCCCCGAGGGTGAGCCCATGTCGGCCGAGGATCTGATCTACGAGACGATGTTGATCCTCGTCGGCGGCGACGAGACCACCCGCCACGTGATGTCGGGTGGTCTGGAAGCGTTGCTGTTGCACCCTGAACAGTTCGAGGCGCTGAAGCACGATCGCTCGCTGCTGCCGGGCGCGATCGAAGAGATGCTCCGGTGGGTCACGCCGGTGCGCAACATGAACCGCACCGCCACGGTCGACGTCGAACTCGGTGGTCAGAAGATCCTCGCGGGCGACCGCACCCTGCTGCTCTATTTGTCGGGCAACCGCGACGAGGAACAGTTCGGCCCAACCGCCCACGAGTTCGACATCTTCCGCAGCCCCAACAAGCACCAGGCCTTCGGCGCGAACGGGCGCCACAACTGTCTCGGCGCGAACCTCGCCCGTCTCGAACTCACGGTGCTGTTCGAAGAGGTGCTCGATCGGCTGCCCGACATCCGTCTTGTCGGCCCGCAGGAAAAGCGCCCCGAGCGCAGCGGCAACTTCGTCCTCGGACTCGAATCACTGCCCGTCGCCTTCTGACCGCAACGAGCGTAGGTTAGGTGTCGAGCAGCAGCGCCGCCGCAGTGGCGAGGGTCGTGAGTCGCTTGCGGTAGACCTCGGGCTGCGGCCAGTCGGCTTTGAGGCCGGCGGGGGAGAGGAGCACGAGCTCGGCGGCGGCCTTGCGGGTGGCGGGACTGGCCTGCGTCTGGTTGGCGATGAACGCCCGCAATCCGTCGCGGCCTCGCTCGAGTTCGGCGTCGGAAACGTCGGCGGCGAATTCGTGCTTGGCCTCGAGGAACTCGGTGGCGAACGCCATGCCGTAGAGGGTCTCGTACCCGTCGGCGACGAGCCGCTGGAGGTAGCCGTCGATGCGCTCGGCGACGAGGCCGTCACCTCCGAGCGCCGCCAGTGCGGCATCGGTCGCCTCGACGAGGATGACCTGCAGGGATTCGCGGAAGAGGTCGGCGCGGTTGTCGAAGTACTGATAGAGCGCCGGGCGAGAAACGCCGGCCGCCTCGGCCAGGTCGGCCATCGAGGTGCGCTTGAAACCCTGGCTCGCGAAGACGGGGATCGCGGCGCGACGAATCTGATCGACCCGCTGCTCCCGGTCCGTCATCGTCTCCATCGCACCAGTGTGACAGTCCGGGCTCTGTGTGTCAGCGCCCGAGTGTGTGGTCCGCCCCCGGCATCAGTAGCTCCGGGGAAGGCCCATGATGTTCTGGGCGATGTAGTTGAGGGTCATCTCCTGGCTGACCGGCGCAATGCGCTGCAGTCGGGCCTCACGCCAGTACCGCTCGACGTGGTACTCACTGGCATAGCCGAGCCCGCCGTGGGTCTGCATCGCCTGGTCGGCGGCGAAGAACGATGCTTCGGCGGCGAGGTACTTGGCGGTGTTGGCGAGTTCGCCGCACTCGAGTCCGTGGTCGTAGTGCCAGGCGGCCCGGTGCATCATCGTCATCGCTGCGTTGAGCTCCATGTGGGCCTTGGCGAGTGGGTGGGACACCGCCTGGTTCGCGCCGATCTGCCGTCCGAAGACCTCTCGCTCGTTGGCGTAGTGCGTGGCGCGACGCAGCGCCGCTTCGCCGATGCCACACGCCATCGCGGCGAGCAGGATTCGTTCGGGGTTGAGGCCGTGGAGAATGTGGTGAAAGCCTCGGCCGCGCTCGCCGACCATGCGCCACCCCTCCACAGGAAGGTCGTCGTAGGCGACTTCACAGGAGGCAACGGCGTTGCGGCCGACCTTGGGGATCGGCGCGATGTCGCAGTGCTCGGGGTCGAGGTCGACGAGGAAGAGTGTGAGGCCGTTGAATTCGCCCGGCTGGCCATCGGTTCGAGCGAGAAGCAGGCAGACCTCGGATTCGAGTGCCTTGCTCGACCAGATCTTGCGACCGTTGACGATCCAGCCGCCCATGCCGTCTTCGGTGGCTCGGGTAATGATGCGGCTGGTGTCGGTGCCGGCGTCGGGTTCGGTCACCCCGAAGGCCACGTGCAGGTCGCCGGTGGCGGCGCGGGGAAGGAACGTATCCTTGAGTTGCTCGTTGCCGAATTTCACGACTGGGTTCAACCCGAACATCGTGAGGTGCAATGCGGTGGAACCGTTCATTGCCGCACCCGATGCGGCGACCCGGTTGAGGACGAGCGCCGCCTCGGCGATGCCCTGGCCGCCCCCGCCGTAGGCCTCGGGAATGGCGATGCCGACCCAGCCACCGGCGGCCATGTCGGCGTAGAAGTCCCACGGGAACTCGTGTCGTTCGTCGCGTTGGGCCCAGTACGTGTCGTCGTACGTCGCGCATACGGCGTCGACGGCCTCAACGATCAGCGCATGGTCGGGGTTGGGCGAGAAGTCCATGTCCGGGATGCTAGGTGGTCACCTCGTGGCCTCTAGGCTCCGTCGGGATGAGCGAGCTCCCACCGGTCGGCCGCGACGGCTGGCGCACCGTCGGTATCTCATCGGCAGCCGTCTTCATGGTGAGCATGGAGATCACGGTCATCTCCTTGGCCTTCCCGGAGATCCGCGACCAGTTCGCCGAGACGTCGGAGTCGGCACTCAGCTGGATCTTCAGCGCCTACAACATCGGTGTGGCCAGCCTTCTCCTGATCGGCGGCTGGCTCTCGGAGCGCTACGGCCACAAACGGGTTTTCCTGAGCGGCGTATCGATCTTCCTACTCGGTTCGGTGGCCGCCGGTTTTGCCGTGTCGAGCGAGATGTTGATCGGCGCTCGCGTCGTGCAGGCGACCGGTGGTGCGCTGCAGGCGCCGTCGGGTCTTGCGTTGGTCCTCGCCGCTGCTCCCCCCGCCCGGCACCAGATGGCGATCGGGATCTGGGGTGCGGCTGGCGCCCTCGCCGCCGCAGCCGGCCCGACGATCGGCGCGCTGCTGGTCGACGGGTTCGGGTGGCGGGCTGTGTTCTTGATCAATATCCCGGTGATCGGCCTCGCGCTGGCCCTCGGGCGTCGCTGGCTGCCAGAAACCCCGCCGTCGCCTGGCACCGACGCCGTCGATCTCATCAGCGTTCCGCTCGCCGGTGTCGGCGTCGGCGCCCTGGTGCTGGGCATCGTGCAGGGTGAGACGTGGGGCTGGTCGTCAGCGGCGGTGATCGGGTCGTTTGTGGTCGGTCTCGTGCTGATGACGGCCTTTGTGGTGCGGTCGTCGCGACACCCTGCGCCGCTGTTCGATCTCGGGCTCTACCGGCTCCGCAGCTATGCCGTGGCGAACGTCGCCTCCGTCTTTTTCGCCTTTGCGTTCTTCGGTTGGCTCGTGCCGCTTCCGACACTGATTCAGAGCGTGTGGGGCTGGTCGGTGCTGACGACCGGGTTCGCGATCGCGCCGGGGCCGTTGGTGGCCTTTTTTGTCGCTCCTCCGGCGGGGCGAATGGCCGATCGCATCGGCAACCGTTTGATCCTGACCGTGTGCGGATCGAGCGGGGCGATCGGCATGGGGTTGTTCATCGCCAACTTTGGCGCAGAGCCGCAGTACCTCTCCGACATCTTGTTGCCGAGCCTCTTCATCGGGGTCGCCGCCGGCACCGGATTCTCACAACTCGTCGGCGCAGCGATGCGCGACGTGCCGCCTCATCAGTACGCCATGGGCGGTGCCGGGCGCACGACGGCGTTCCAGATGGCGATCGCCCTTGGCATCGCCGTTGCCGTCGCCGTCATCGGGCGCCCGACCGGCGCTGCCGAGGCGCTCGCGGCCTACGAGGACTCCTGGTACGTGGGTGTCGCTGCATATGTCGTCGTGGCGATGATCGTCGCTGCCCTCTACCCGAAGAAACCGGTGGCGACTGCCTGACCTCGACGGTTCTTTGTCGGCGCTCAAAGCGTGGCATGCTGACGGCCGTTCGCAGCCAAGGAAAGAGAGAGGAAGCCAGATGGAGTACGCCGCCCCGACCACGGTCGACGAGGCACGGTCCCTGCTTGCCAACAACCCCGGGTCCCGGGTGTTCGCGGGAGCCACCGACGTTGTACCCCAGATGCGTTCGGGTCGCCCTGAGCCCTCGGTACTGATCGACCTGAAGCGCATCGACCGGCTGATGTCGATCGCCCACAACAACGGGCACTGGACGATTGGTGCGGCCATGCCCACCTCCGAACTCACCCGCAACGGTGAGTTCTCCAGCGTCTTTCCCGGCATCGCGGAGGGGGCCGGCTGGATTGGTTCCGATCAGATCCAGAATCGCTCGAGCCTCGGCGGAAACCTCTGCAATGGCTCGCCCGCCGCTGACAGCGTCCCGGCGATGATCGCCTCCGAGGCGCGTGCGGTGATCGCCGGCACCGACGGCGAGCGCACCATCCCGGTCGCCGATGTCGTCACCGGCCCCGGCCAGCTCTCGCTCGCCGACGGTGAGTTCGTCGTCGAGTTCGAGATCGACGACCCACCAGCGAACACCGGCGATGCGTACATCCGGATGACTCCCCGCACGGAGATGGACATCGCCATCGTCGGCGCCGCTGTCCGCGTCACGATGGATGGCGACACCTGCACCGATGCCCGTGTGGTGCTCGGCGCCGTTGCGCCCACGGCGGTGCGGGTCCCTGACGCCGAGGCGGCCCTCATCGGCTCGAGCCTCGACGAGGCGGCCCTTGCCGAGGTCGCCGCTGCAGCCTCCGCTGCGGCAAACCCAATCAACGACAAGCGCGGCACCATCGAGTACCGCGTCCAGGTCGCCGGTGTGCTCGCCAAGCGGGCCGCCGTCCTCGCCGCCGAAAGGGCCCGCGCATGAGCCGCACACACATCACCTGCACCGTCAACGGCGAGGACACCGACTTCCTCGCAAACCCCGGAACCTCGTTGCTCGACGCCCTGCGCGACGAACTCGGACTCACCGGCGCCAAGGAAGGCTGTGGCACTGGCGACTGCGGTGCCTGCTCGGTCCTGATGGACGGCAAGGTCACCTGCGCATGTCTGGTTTTCGCCCCCGAAGCCCAGGGTCGTGACCTGATGACCGTCGAGGGCCTGTCCTCCGCCGACGGGGTTGATGGCGACCATCTGCATCCGTTGCAGCAGACGTTCCTCGAAGGTGCTGCCTTGCAGTGCGGCGTCTGCACGCCGGGCTTCCTCGTGGCCGCCAAGGCACTGCTCGATCACAACCCCGATCCCACCGAGTCCGAGATCCGGTACGCCCTGGCGGGCAATCTCTGCCGCTGCACCGGCTACGACAAGATCATCCGCTCCGTCCAGGAAGCGGCCGTACAGCTCAGGAGCGCGACGTGACCGCCATCGAGAATCCCAAGACCTACAAGTGGGTCGGCACCCGCCCGATCCGTCACGACGGCTACGACAAGGTCGTGGGCAAGGCTCGCTTCGCAGCCGACCTCAACCTGCCGGGCCAGCTGCACGCGGCGTACCTGCGGTCGCCGCACGCCCACGCCAACATCGTGTCGATCGATACGTCGAAGGCCGAGGCGATGCCGGGCGTGAAGGCCGTGGTCACCGGTGACGACTTCCCGGCACTCGACATCACCGACCCGAACCATGATGTGTCGATCAATGTGTTGGCCCGCGGCACGGTGCTCTACCACGGCCACGCGATCGCTGCCGTCGCCGCCACGACCAAGGCGGAGGCGCAGGCCGCAGCCGCTGCGATCGAGGTCGAGTACGAGCTCTTGCCGGTCGTGCTCGGCATCGACGAGGCCATGGCCGACGGCGCGCCACTCGTCAACGCGCAGAACTACCAGAAGTTCGTTGGCCCGTCGGACCCATCGAATATCGCCACCCACACACCCCTCGAGCGAGGCGACGCCGACGCCGCCATGGCGGCGGCCGACATCGTGATCGAACGCGAATTCGACTGTGCCCACGTCCACCAGGGCTACATCGAGCCCCATGCCTGTGTCGTCGACACCGGCGCCGACGGCAAGGCCAACGTGTGGGCCTCGTCGCAGGGCCACTTCATGGTTCGTGCGATCACCGCTGCGGTGCTCGGCTGGGAAACCAGCCGGATCAAGGTCACGCCGGCCGAGATCGGCGGCGGCTTCGGCGGGAAGACCACGGTGTACCTCGAACCCGTTGCCGCCCGCCTGAGCGAGAAGGCCGGCCGTCCGGTCAAGCTGGTGATGAGTCGTGAAGAGGTGCTTCGCTCGTCGGGTCCGGCACCCGGCGCCAAGCTCCGGATCAAGATCGGTGCCAGCAGCGACGGTGAGCTCACTGCCATCGACGGCTGGATGGCGTACCAGGTCGGTGCCTACGGCGACTTCGCCGGCATGGTCGGTGCGATGTCGGTGGCGAGCTACAAGTTCCCCAACCTCAAGCTCGAGTCGTGGGGTGTGCTCTCCAATACGCCCAAGACCGCTGCCTATCGCGCGCCGTCGGCTCCGCACGCCGCCTTCGCCATCGAGTCGGTCATCGACGACATCGCGAGCGAGCTCGGCATGGACCCGATCGAACTGCGACTCAAGAATGCCGCCGTCGAGGGCGACCTCACGGCGATGGGCATGCCGCATCCGCGGATCGGCCTCGTCGAATGCCTCGAAGCGCTCAAGGCCAGCGATCACTACCAGTCCGATCCGGCCGAGGGCGCCGCTCGCGGTGTCGCCGTCGGGTTCTGGTTCAACATCGGCGAGCAGTCGTCGGCGACGGTCAACCTCAACGAGGATGGCACCGCCACCGTGATCACCGGCAGCCCCGACATCGGCGGTTCACGCGCCTCGATGGCCCTCATGGCCGCTGAGGAGCTGGGGATCGACGTCTACTCGATTACCCCGGTCGTCGCCGACACCGAAGCCGTCGGATTCACCGACGTCACGGAGGGCTCCCGCGCGACCTTTGCCACCGGCAAGGCGGTCGTCGAGGCCTGCCGCGAGCTCAAGGTCGAGTTGTGCCGTCGCGCTGCGCAGATCATGGGGGTCGACGAAGCTGAGGTCGAATGGGTCGACGGTGCGGCGGTATCGCCGGGCCACGGCGGCGAGCCGCTCACGCTCGCTGCGATCACGGCCCAGGCGAAGCGCACCGGTGGTCCGCTTACCGCAACGGCATCGCTCAATGCCGCCGGCGCCGGTCCGTCGTTCGCCGTGCACTGCGCCGACGTGAAGGTCGACGAAGAGACCGGGCAAACCACGATCGTCCGCTACACCGCCGTGCAGGATGCGGGCACTGCCATCCACCCCAGCTATGTCGAGGGTCAGATGCAGGGCGGCTCCGTTCAGGGCATCGGCTGGGCGCTCAACGAGGAGTACATCTTCTCGAGCGACGGCGTGCTCATGAATCCGGGCTTCCTTGACTATCGGATTCCGGTGGCATCGGATTTGCCGATGATCGAGACGATCATCGTCGAGGTTCCGAACCCGTCGCATCCGTATGGCGTTCGCGGTGTCGGTGAGACCGGCATCGTCCCGCCGATGGCGACGATCGGCAACGCCATCAAGGCCGCAACGGGTGTCCGCATGACCTCGTTGCCGATGTCGCCGCCCAAGGTACTGAAGGCACTCGGCGACGCCCGCTGAGCCGAGTCCGGGACCACCGTGGCCACCGTCCACCTGATGACCCAACACCGCCCGCTTGCGGGTGGTGAAGCGGTCGTCGAGGCCGACGGGGCCACGGTCGGTCAGATCATCGACGATCTCGATCGTCGGTTCCCGGGGCTCGGCGAAGCACTGCGTGCCGGTTCCTCTGCCGGCATCGACGGCGAGATCCACGCCGAACCCGAGTTCGTGCGGGTGCAGTCCGACACCGTCGTCTATTTCGTCGCCCCGCTCACCGGGGGCTGAGGCGGAGCACGGAGCGATCATGGGTTGGACGCGGGACCGGCAGTGTCGGAGCTCTCGGCGGATCGACCTGAATCCGCAACGCCGGCCAGGCCCGTACTAGAGCCATGGCGAGTGATGGGGCCGATGGCGGGGCACAGGCCGATGTTGACCTCCTCGAGATCGATCTCGAGTGGCACCGCGTCCCCGACGAACCGATCCGCAGCGACGCCACAACGCCCCACGCCTCATCGAACTGGCGCCTCGACCCTCGTTGGCTGATCGGTGCGGCTGCGTTGGCGTACCTGCTGTGGCTGTTCGGTCTCGGCGGCGACGACTCCGACGGAGGATCGTCGGTGCCGGATGCCCGCACACCGGTCACCACACCCGCAGCCGCCGAGCGCCTTGGTACGGGTGCCGAGTCGCCGCTCGACATCGCCGCCGACATCGCGGCACTTACGGACCTTGAATTGAGGAGCAGCTATCTCGAGGTGATCGTCGACGGCGAAGGCAACGACCAGTTCACCCACATCCAGCCGTTTGATGCCATTCGCGGTGAACCACGCTTCGTCTTCGTCGGGGCCGACCGTAACCCGATCGTGGTCGACACTGCGAAGGGTGTGCTGGCCTCGATCACCGAGGAGATATCGCTGACCTCCTTCGACGGAGACCTGCGAGCCCTCGTCCTCTTGCGCGACGACCGTGGCGTCATCGGCCTCGATCCTGACCGACCCGACCTCGCCGTTCGTGTGTCGTCGGGTTCGGTGGTGGTCGAACGACACACCGGTGACCATGTCGTGGTTGCGCGCACTATCACGGGGATTGAGTTCGGCGAGTACGTCGCCGGCGAGTCCCGACCCCGCACCGAGGTGCCGGTGCCCACAAGCCTTGCGGTCATCGCAGGCGTCGGCATCTTCATGCAACCGGGCGCTGGCGGCACCTACGAGGTCACCGGCGACGGTCTCGTCCCGGTGTCGATCCATGACGTCGTGACCACCAACGGCACCCGCTGGCTCGAACGTCGACAAGCGGCAACCGGAATCGAGAACTGGATCGTCGACGCCGACGGCCGCACGTGGGTGCTTGATGGCTTCGATGTCGGAGGCGATGTCGCGATGAGCCCCGATGGGCAGTGGCTCTACCTCAGCCGCGGCACTGCGCTCGACGACGTACCGATCCTCTACGGGGTTGAGTCCGGCGAGATCGTCACGCTCGACTCACGCAAGGCCGATCTTCAGGCGGTCTGGTCGCCCAACAGTGACTTCGTGGCCAGCCTCGACCGTGAGCGCGAGTGTCTGTGGATCGACTTCGTGAACGGCCTCACCGGCTGTTTGTCCTTGACTCGGCTGTCGATTCCAGCGGACCCGGCATCCTTCCTCGTCGTCTACTGACGAACGCTCGCTTCTCCGCAGTCGTCCCAGGTCTAGATTCGCGGTCGATGCTCGACACGACGATCGATCAGGTTGCGCTGCACGCTGACCGGCTCAGCCGGCGTCGTTCGGAGATGGAAGCCTGGGCAGTCGCGGCCGTCCTGCTGACCGATCTCGTCACGATTCGTCTTGTCGCTGGCATGGTCGTGATCCGGGTGGCGTGATGGGTGTGCTTTTCGGGTCGCTGACCTCGCTCTTCATCGGCCTGTCCGATCTCTTCCTCGTATCGATCACGAAGCGTTCCCACATCGTGACCGTGGTAGTGATGGCGTTCGTCTCGGCGGGCCTGGTCGCGCTCGTGGGTGCGGTCTTCATCGCCGGGGACCTCACCGGCCGTGACATGGCGTTGGGCGCTGGATCCGGTGTACTCATGGCGTTCGCCCTGGTCTTCTACTTCACCGGGATCCAGCGGTCGTCGGTTGGCATCGTGGCGCCGTTGATCGCGCTGCAGATCGCGCTGTGGCCCCTCTTCTACGACGTCATCGACGGGGCCCGGCCGTCCGCCCTCGTCTGGGTCGGTGTCGGTATCGCCATCGTCTCGTTGTTGTTGACCACGATCTCTCCCGACCTCGGGGATCGAGTCTGGGTCGGCCTTCGTTGGGGCCTGATGGCCGGCACCCTCTACGGCATCGGCACGCTCCTGGGTGGGTTGACCAGCGAAGCGTCGGGCATGTGGTCGGTGGTGGCCAACCGGTTCTCAAGCCTGATCGTCGCCGTGATTGTCGCAGCGATCATGGGGCTCCCGGTGCTCGTTCCTCGTCGCGATCTGCCGGCCGGTGCGGTGGGCGGTGTCTTCGGTGGCTTGGCGTTGCTGTGTTACGTCTACGGCACTCAGCGCTACGACCTCGCCATCGTCGGGGTAACCGGTTCGCTCTTCCCGGCTGTGAGCGCCTACCTGATGTATCGCTTCCTCGGGCATCCGCTGCGGTGGTGGCAGGGCGTCGGGATCGCCGGCGTGCTTGCCGGCACATCACTGATCGCCCTCGGTTAGCCGGGCGGTCAGGTCGCAGCGGTTTTTCGCGGTTTGGTCGTGGTGGCCACCGGGTACAGCGCAGCGGCGACGAGCGAGAGCGCCAGCACGGCCGCCCAATGGCTGAGTGCGTGATAGCTACTGGCCTCGACGATCACGCCGGAAAGCAGTCCGCCGGTTGCGCCGCTGGCGACCATCGTGAAGTCGGCCGCGCCCTGCACCGACGCGCGTTCCGATGCCGAGAACGCCGAGGTGAGCAGTGCGCTGCCGGAGATCATGGCGAACGACCAGCCGATACCGACGAGCAACAGACCGACGAACACGCCGAGGCTGTCCTCCGGATCGGTGTGAGAGGCCATCTCGGCACCGAGGAAAAGGATCACGCCGGCGGCCCCGACCATCAGCACGACGGGCAGCCGGTCGACAAGCCAGCCGACGAGCGGTGAGAAGAAGTACATGCCGACGATGTGAAGCGAGATCACGAGGCCGATCACCCGAGCCTCGTGAGCCCCTTCGTCCATGTGGAGCGGTGTGACGGTCATGACCGCGACCATGACGCCCTGGCCGACCGCCATGGCGAACACGGCGATCGCGGCGAGACGGTGGGTCACGAGTTTGCGGAACGACTCGGCCAACGACGGCTTTTCGCGCTGCTCGGCCCCGGCAACGTCGAGTTGCTGGGAGAGCAGCAGCGGGTCGGGCCGAAGTTGTCGATCGATCACGACGACGGCGAGTGCGAAGACGACGATCGCCATCATGAAAGGTCCGGCGAGCTCGTCGAGGCCGAGGAGGTCGGCGGCGATCCAGCCGGTGCCGCCGAGCGCGACCGTCGGGCCGAGTACCGAACCGATCGATCCCGCCCAGACGACGATGCCGATCTCTCGGGCCCGGTTCGTCTCCTCTGCGAGGTCGGCGGCGGCGTAGCGGGCGGCGAGGTTGGCGGCCTGCCCGATACCGATCCCGAGCACCCCGACCAGCAGGAGGAGGTAGACCTCGGAGACGACGGCGAGGAAGGCGAAGAACGCGCCGAGTGCGCCGATCATCCACGCTCGGAGGAGGCCCGGGCGGCGTCCGTGCTCTGCCATGTAGCGACCGAGCGGCACCGCCGTGATTGCCCCGCCGATCGAGATCATCGAGGCGGCGAAGGTCGCAAGTGTGTCGCTGCCGGTGATGTCCTCGGCGACGAGGCTGGTTGCTGCGAAGCTCGCCGTCATGCCCATGCCGGCGGGGAGCACCGAGCCGATCAGCGCCCAGCGCGTCCGTCGGCGGATTTCGGGAAGCTCGACGGTTCGATCGGTCATCAGCAGGGAGCCTGCCATACTCCCGCCCGGAACCCGACATGGATTCGGCCCGCACCGAAGGTTGTGTCGGTGTCGGTCAACGTCGGACAGTCATCAGCCAGCGCATCGCCACTCTGGCGAACGCTGCGGTCATCTCGAATCCCACCCCGCCGGTCCTTCTCAGTGCTGGGTTCCGAGCGTTTTACGAAAAGGCCGCCAGCCCGCGTCGCGCCCGAGTGGGCAGCCGCCGAGTGCAGACGACAGGTCGTTTCGCGTGCGATAGTGACCGGACTTCGTCCGTTTTTGGGAGGGTAGATGGCCATTGCCGAGGTACCGCGTTTCGTTCGTGCCGACGGTCCCGACAAGGTGACCGGGAGCGGTCGCTACGCCGCCGACATCAATCTGACCGGCCAACTCGTGGCCAAGTTCCGCTATGCGGGCGTTTCGCACGCTCGCATCACGAAGCTCGACACGAGTGCTGCATCGGCGATGCCTGGTGTCTTCGCCGTGTTGACCGCCGCCGATGTGCCCGACGTGATTTACAGCCCGGTCGTGCCTGATCGGCGGCTGTTCGCAAAGGACGTCGTCCGTTTCGAGGGCGAACTGGTGGCGGCCGTCGCCGCGGTCGACGCCGTCACGGCGCAGGCCGCAGTCGACGCGATCGTTGTCGAGTACGAGGATCTTCCGATCGTCGATGATCTCGAGGCGGCAATGGCCGACGGATCGCCTCTCGTTCACCAGGACTGGGAGTCGTACGCCGTCACCGGCGACACCGTGCAGCGACCCAACGTCGCGTCGTTCTCCTCGATCGAAAAGGGCGATGTCGACACCGCAATGGCGAGTGCCGACCATGTCGTCACGAGCCGCTATGTCGCCGACGGCTGTCACGCGCTGCCGATCGAACCCCGCGCCGTCATCGCCCAGTGGGAGGGTGAGAAGGTCACGATCTGGACCTCGACACAGGTGCCCTTCGACGCTCGAGCGGGGGTCTGCGAGACGCTGCAGATGCCGGCGAGCAAGGTTCGGGTAATCGTGCCTCACCTTGGTGGGGGTTTCGGGGGCAAGTGTGGGTTCCACTTCGAGGCCCACGTTGCTGCGCTTGCCAAGGCGGCCCGCCGCCCTGTGAAGCTCGTCTTTTCGCGGCAGGAGGAGATGATCGCGCCGGATCGTCGCCGCGAAGGGATGATCGTCGACATCACCTCCGGGGTGAAGGCCGACGGCACGCTCGTGGCCCGCACCGGGTGGATCGCCATCGACAACGGTGCGTACACCGCCGATGCGGCCTTTTTCCCGCAGTTAGCGGCAATGCACGTCGCCGGCCCGTACGCGATGGAGGCCGTGAAGATCGAGGCATCGCTCGTCTACACCAACCATCAGCCGTCGGGTTCGGTGCGGGCACCGACCGCGCCTCAGGCCTGTTGGGCGCTCGAGTCGCACACCGACGAACTTGCTGCCGTGGTCGGCATGGATCCGGTCGAGTTCCGGCGAGCCAACATTGTCGACGAGGGAGTCGAGGGCCCCGCCGGTCAGGTCTACGGCGAGATCGGGCTTCGTCGCTGTCTCGATGCTGCCGTTGGGGCTTCGGCCTACGGCGACGAACTGCCTGACGACGAGGCCGTCGGCGTCGCGGTCTCATGGTGGCCGAGCTTCCCCGGTCCGTCCGGTGCGTACATCAAGATCGACAGCGACGGCTCCGGGATGATCATCACCGGCGCTCAAGAGTGCGGTACCGGTTCGGTCATGACCCTCCGGATGCTGGCGGCGAAGGAGTTGGGGATGGAGCCCGAGGATTTCCAGCTCGTCTATCAGGACACGTCGGCGGCCCCGTACGACACCGGCGCCACCGGTTCGCAGACCTTGCTCAACAACGGCCGCGCTGTCGTCGAAGGTGCCCGTGAGGTTGCGGCGCAACTGCGCGATCTTGCCGCTGACCAACTCGAAGCGGCTGCTGACGACATCGTGCTCGCCTCGGGGAAGGCACATGTCTCCGGTTCGCCCGACAAGGCCGTTTCGATTGTCGAACTGGCCGGTATCGCCGCCGAAGGTGAAATGCTGATCGGGAAAGGTTCCGGCACACCGCCGGAATATCCATCGGTGTCGGCGATGTGTGTCGGCGACCAAGGTCTCGCTGGTTGGGCGGGGCCTCAGTTCGCCTGTCATGCCGTTCGCGTCCGCCTCGACCGCGAGACCGGCGTGGTTCGGGTTCTCGATGTCTCGGCCGCTCACGACTCTGGAACCATCATCAATCCGGTCGCGGCGCACGGCCAGGTGGAGGGCGGGATCATGATGGGCGTCGGTCAGGCGCTCACTGAGGGAACCCAGTACAGCGACGACGCGAAGCAGCGCAACACCGGCCTGCTCGAATACAAGCTGCAGACTGCGGCCGACGCGCCAACGATCCGCACCGAGTTCATCGAGATCCCGGATCCGAACGCAGGACCGTACGGGGCCAAGGGTTTGGCCGAGGCCCCCAATGTCCCGACCGCTGCGGCGATCGCCAACGGCGTCGCGAAGCTGGTAGGTACGCCCGTGCGCCAGCTGCCGATGACCGCCGAACGGGTCTGGATGACGAGCGAAGGGATGTCGTCGTGAGCTTCACCATCGCCACCACCGTCGATGAGGTGCTCGTCGCCCTCGGTGCGGGGGCTCGCCCGATCGCCGGGGGCACGGATCTGGTCGTCGGAGCACGGCACGGCAAGGCGGCACTCCCTGCCGATCTCGTCGCCATCGATCGCATCGACGAACTGGGCGGTGTCGAACTCGACAGCGCCGGGGTGCGGGTCGGCGCCGTGATGTCGCACGCCGAGCTGATGTCCGATCCGGTCATCGTCGGGTCCTACACCGCGATCGCCGATGCGTCGGCGCTTGTTGGTTCGCCGTCGACCCGTCATGTCGGCACGCTCGGCGGCAATGTGATGAACGGTTCGCCGGCGATGGACACCGGTGCTCCGCTGAAGGTGTTGGGGGCGACCGCCGAACTGCGGTCGGTAACCGGGGGTCGCACGATGTCGCTCGACGAACTCTGGGCCGGTCCGGGTCGCACGACGGCTGATCCCGCCGAACTGTTGGTCGCTCTGCACCTTCCTCCGGCACAGGACCGGTGCGGCAGTGCCTATGTCCGCCTCGAATACCGGCGGGCGATGGAGATCGCGGTCGTCGGTGCGGCGGCTGCGGTGACACTCGCTGCCGACGGCACCATCGCCTCGGCGGCGGTCGCGCTCGCCGCGGTGGCCCCGACGATTCTCTCGGTCGACGGCGTCGACGAGGCGCTGGTCGGCTGCACTCCGGCCGACGCAGGCTCGGTGGCCGCAGCGCTCGCCTCCGAACAGGCGGCGCCGATCAGCGATCTTCGGGCGAGTGATCGATATCGACGGCATTGCATCGGCGTGATGGCCAAGCGTGCCGTCGATGCCGCCACCCGGCGAGCCGACGGCGAATCGATTGCCGTCCCTGTCAACCGTTCCCTCGGTATCGGAGCAGCCTGATGACCACCAGCTATGAACTTGACGTCAACGGGGTTACGTATCCCGTCACCGCCGAGCAGGGGAAGAACCTCCTGTCGGTGATCCGGGAAAATGTCGGTCTCACCGGCACCAAGGAAGGGTGCGACGACTGCGAGTGCGGCGCCTGCATGGTGTTGCTCGATGGGCAACCCGTGAACTCGTGCAGCTATCTCGCCGTGCAGGCGCAGGGCCGCCAGGTCACCACGATCGAGGGAGTGATGGAGGGGCCGGAGATGCACGCCCTCCAGCGCAACCTGTTGGAGGCGGGTGGCGTGCAATGCGGGTTCTGCACGCCCGGCATGATCATGTCGGCGAAGGCGCTGCTCGAACGTGACGAGCACCCGGAACTGGACGCGGTCCGCATCGGTCTGAGCGGAAACCTGTGCCGATGCACCGGCTATGCGAAGATTCTCGCGGCCGTTGAAGCCACGGCGGTCGAGCTGAACCCCTGAGCAGCGCTCAAAGCGCAAAGGAGTCGTGATGCGACTGCGAGAATTTGTCCTGATCGGCATCATCATCTTGCTGGTCGGTGTCATCGCAGGCTTGGGACTTGGTGATTTCCTCGGCGACGACGAGACGACCGGTGTGGGGTCGGACGTGACGACCTCCGTCGACACCACGGCCTCCGGCGAGGACGCTGAGAGCGGGGGAGCAGCGCCAGCGACCACGTCGACGGCTTCGACCACCACGGCCACGACCCCGACGACGACCAGCTCGACGACAACCACGACCACCACCACCACGACGCCACCGTTCGCGCAGGAAGTTGCGAACCTGCCGGAGCAGACCGTGCTCGGGCTGCCGTTGGATTCGCTTCTCGACGAGGTCGAATACGCAATGGTGGAGGTCTTCGGTGCGCCGGACAGCGACACTGGTTGGATCGAAGGGTGTCCTTTCGACGGCCCGGCAGGGGAACTCAATGAGCGCGCAATGCGATGGGGCGGGCTCCTGCTGAACTTCCGCAGCCGGGGCGGTGTGGAGACGCTGATCAACTGGAGTTGGCGCCCAGGTTCCGCGATCCCGACTGGATCGCTCCCGGTGGACCCTCAGCCCGACGAGTGGGTCATCACGCTGCACGACGGTGTCGACGTCGACATGAGCCTTTCCCAGATTGGCGCCGAGGTCGGGATACCGGCGGTCATCAACGATTTAGGGAACCCGACGGTGCAGCAGCGTGGCGCCTGGACCTACCTGGCGCTTGAGAGTGTCGATGAGCCGCCGTTCGAGATCATGGCCCGTTTCCTGGCCTGCGATTGACCGGGTGTATGCCGCGTTTTTCCGAATAGCGAAGCTCGGTCAGGTTGACGGTGCTGGCGATTCGGTATTGACCGCGTCGACGAGGTCCATCAGGCGCGCCAGGTCATCGAGTGTCCTCGGGTTGAGGTCGACCCCCACCCGGA
>Ga0255772_10001111_pt1 | contig 26726 bp, 30 predicted proteins | sample 071ome_34_FD_179970 | JGI IMG/M metagenome (GOLD analysis project Ga0255772, IMG submission 179970) | Coastal salt marsh microbial communities from the Groves Creek Marsh, Skidaway Island, Georgia - 071411BT metaG (version 2) | ecosystem: Environmental > Aquatic > Marine > Intertidal zone >...
CGGAATCTTTGCTCCTACTGGTTGCCTTAAATGAACGCTCCCAGGAAGGCCCCAGTCGATGAAGACTCGGTCATCAGCATCGATGAGGACAGATGTCTCAAGGCAGGCAAAATAGGAAAGAATGTACACGCCATCCCACCGGTCATGCTGAGCACAACATTCCTGCACCGCTAGTAAAATATCATCTTCAACATTTTTTTGAGCCGCTTGTTCTAAAGCATACATCCAATCAATGTCACGAATACCAATATCGACGAGTCCTGGAGGAATCATTGGCTCACCACTGGGAATTGAAAGGAACCTGATGTGATGCTTCCTATGCTTTCATGAGGTCCTGAAAAACCACGTAAATGTTGGAGGGCCCACTGTGCACCATGTGCCGCAGATATGAGAAAACCGAATTCGATATTTCCAATATCAAGGGCACCCTCGAGTTGACAACTTTTTGGTGGATGGTTCGGGGTCATTGCCTCGACCAAATTTTTGTCAGTCTGGTATGTGAGAACCATGAATCCATCGCCGCTGCATCGTAAATCAATCCAAGGGGCCTCTTGTTGATGGACCATACGACGTGGTTCAGGGCGGTCCACTGCAACGATGATGAAATCATATCCAATCAATTGTTCTTTATCGATCAAATCATCTTCAATACCAATCACATTGACCAGTGACCCCTCTTCGTTGTATCTTCTTTCAATTACACTCACTTTGGTTTGGCCTATATCGGTTGACTGAAATCGTTGATGACCAAGATTGGTTGATGAGACGATATCACCATCCATGACATTGATGGTACATGGAAGTTGTAGAGCGTGACAAGCTCTGTACAACGCATCCACAACATTGCTCCCTATACCTCCACATCCAACAATAAGCACTCGCTTTTTCAAAACCATACAGATGTTGTTGTTCCAGTGGATATAAACCATCATGAATTGAGTTGCTCATTCAACAATCTTGAAAGTTGAATGGCTTCATGGTCGAGTGAAAAATGAGCATCGACAAATGCTCGACCAGATTTTAAGCAACGGTCTCTATGTTCAATGTTTTGAGCACGTTCGAGTCCACGATGCCAGCTTTCCAAATTGTTTCTGTCAAACAAGAACGACTCATCAAGGAGACTCATCGTTTCAACAAAGCCACCATCACGTACCATGACGGGTGGAACACCAATTGAGAGTGCTTCGATTGGGGTAAGCCCAAAGGGTTCACCGTATGCATGTGAAATCACAGCAATTGACCCTCGAACGACCCCACAAATTTGCTCTTGTGTCAGTTGTGGCATACAGATGATATCCACACCAATTGTTTTGGCAAATTGCGTCAATTTCTGTTTATCTGATTCATTTCCACCTCCGATGTGCACGAGGGCGATATTGGTTTTCTCCAACATGGCCACACTTTCCATCGTTCCTTTCACAAAGGAAATTTTGCCAATTGTCGCAACGTACTTCTCTGGTAAATTCAAATTTGCCGTAGCCGTTTGCTCATCATTTGATGACTCAACTGGCCATTTTCCAAGGTCAATGGCGTGGTGAAGAAAGGTACATTGAAGCGGCCTTTTCTGCTCATCCCTTTCAGGAGGTAGGCCATTTTCTTTCGTGCATGGTCGAGTAAATTTGTATATTCTTGTTAATCGATTTGCTGTAAATTGAGAATTGCCTGAGAGCGTTGATTTTGGTCGATCAAGCAACATTTTCACAAATCGTTGATCGTCTTTCTTCTGTTTTCTAAATGCAAGATTTGTGATGAATGAAGGACGCTTTATTGTACCATCAAGCCTTCGATGGAGTACATCTTCGTACAACCAACGTGGAGGTTCAAGGCAATGATAATGAATTGGGATATGACCGGGTATGCGAGGTAAAATTTCGAGTGTTCCTCGACAGACTGAGAGGTGGACAACATCGATAGTATCCCATGGGATTTCTACACTTTTCCACAACTGAAGAGCCTGTTTTGAAGCGATATTCCTGACTTCCGATATCGCATTGATTGGAGGGTTGTATGTGTGCTTGCTCTTGTATACCTCTACGGTCGTAGATTCCAGAAGTTGCTGAGCATCCTCAGGAAATGATAGGGTTGCAAGAGAAACCTTCCAGTGATTCTCTAGTTTCGGAATAAGTTGCAGTAGTTCTCGCTCTGCACCTCCAAGCGTTGCAAATGAACCACGAACGACAAGAACATGTCGTCGAGATTCTGTTGCATTGCCCATGTTTTGCGGTAAGAGGTTCAACCTTTCAAATCAACCATTCTTTTTCCCCTATCACAACAATTCTAGTGGTGATGATTCGGACCACCGAATTAAAAAAAGAAAAGCGGGTGGGAAAGGCATGGCCGCTAAGAAAGCCATCATTACCGGGATTACCGGTCAAGATGGTTCGTATCTTGCAGAACTTCTGCTTGAGAAGGGATATGTCGTTTACGGCCTCGTTCGTCGGGTTTCTCAACCAACCAGTGGACGCAGTCTCATCAATCACCTGATTGGACATGAAAATTTTCACTTGTTTAACGGCGACCTCGCTGACCAAAACTCCATTGACAATGCGGTAAAAGAAATACAACCACATGAATTTTACAACTTGGGTGCTATGTCCTTTGTCCCAGAATCTTGGCGTTCTCCAATGATGACAGCTGATATCACAGGATTAGGAGCATTGCGATGTCTTGAGGCTATTCGAAAGAATGCCCCTGAATGCCGTTTTTATCAAGCAGGCTCATCTGAGCAATTCGGTAAAGTTCACGAGGTACCACAAACTGAAGCAACTCCATTTCACCCACGCTCACCCTACGGATGTGCCAAAGTTTTCGCTTTTGAAATAACACGAAACTATCGTGAGTCGTACAATATGTTTGCTTGCACTGGTATTCTGTTTAACCACGAGAGCCCTCGCCGAGGCCTTGAATTTGTGACAAGAAAAGTTACGATGACCGTTGCTCGAATCGCTAAAGGCATCGATGAATTCCTCACGATTGGCAATGTTGATGCAAAGCGCGATTGGGGTTTCGCTGGAGATTATGTTGAGATGCAGTGGAGGATGTTACAACAGGATGAACCGGGAGATTTTGTCGTTGCAACAGGTCGAACGCATAGTGTTCGTGACATGATTACACTCGCATTCAGCCATGTTGGTCTAGAAATTGTTTGGTCGGGCGAAGGGGTTCAAACGATTGCAACAGATCAAAACGGCGTCGTACGAGTGAAAACAAATCCGAAGTTTTTCCGCCCTGCAGAAGTTGACCTTCTCATTGGCGACCCAGCCCTCGCTCAAGAAAAACTCGATTGGGTGCCCCAAACTTCATTCGAAGAACTGATTCAGATGATGGTCGAGTCCGACATGAACATTGTGCAAGAGGCAATCGATGGTGGCTACACACCTCCAACACCTCCAGAGTGAGCCGATTTGATGCATACTCAAAACGAAGATCCATCTCTACCAGTTCTCTATTCATTCCGAAGATGTCCTTATGCAATGAGGGCGAGAATGGCATTGTTTCAATCGAAAATTGAATGGAATCACCGAGAAGTTCTTCTTCGAGATTTACCATCATCCTTAATCGAACATTCACCAAAAAGTACTGTACCCGTTCTCGTTCTTCCGGGTGGCAAGGTGATTGACGAGAGCTATGACATCATGCTTTGGGCCCTAAGGCAAAATGATCCAGAGCATTGGCTTGCTGACCAACAACAAGAATGGATTGACAGATTTGAAGATGAATTCAAAGGTGATCTTGACCGTTACAAATATCCGAATCGCTATGAGGACGTCGACCCCTTTCATCACCGTGAACGTGCATTGACATTTTTATTGGATTTTGACCATGTCCTCGCTTCTCGTCAATCAACGCAACTTGTTGATATCGCTGTTTTTCCATTTGTTCGCCAATTTGCTAATCATGATCGGTCTTGGTTCGATGCGTTGCCATTCAAAACCTTGCACGGCTGGCTCAAGCACCATTTGGAGTCTGAATTATTCGAAAGCGTGATGGTCAAGCACAAAGTATGGGTTCAACCCAGTCGAAACAACAATTGATTTGAGTTATCCTCAATCAATCGTTTCCAACATCGAATTGTGTAAGTACACGTTGTAGTTCATCTTGAGCATTTTCAAGGTACTTTCGTTCTTTCTTTGAAATATCTTGATTGAGGAGACGGTTCGAAATATAATCGAGGTCTTCCTTCGCAGCGTCTCGCTCTGCTAACATCTCTCGGTTTTCCTTTGCCATCTTCATTCGTGCAATGCGTATTCGTGCCATCTTTGCTTGAGAGTTGACATCCGGTGCTTTTGTTTCACTGAGTTCAACTGATGTTGGGAATGCAATGCCGATACCTTCACGTTCGAAGTAAGAGTCAATATTCTGCAGCAACCAATCCCTTGCAAGGAATTCATCACTGTAATCCTCAACCCATCCATACATTCTGAAGATCTTCGCATATTCACCAAGCTCATTGAGAAGAACACGAGGTTCGGGTATTTTGAGCAGGAGCGGGCAAGCACGCATGAGTTCAAGGATGACGAATTTCACGTGGTCAATGTCCTCGTCATATTCAACACCAATGTCAAGGACAAGTGAAATACGTCGACCAACACCATCTCCACCGCCACGAGCGTGATTGATGATTGTTGAATTGACAAGACTATTGTTCGGAATAACAACGAGATTCTCTTCTCTTGTCAGTATTTTTGTTGATAAGATACCAACGGATGCTATCGAACCCAGATGCCCCTCGACTTCCACCCTGTCGCCGACCTCAAATGGTTGGTCGAGTGCAAGCATGAATGAGTTCACGATGTTCCCAAGCGTTTGCTGCATGGCAAGACCGATAATCAATGAAAATACTGCTAATGACGCAACGATGCCAAAGAGTTCTAAGTTCAGTTCATTGGACACAAAGTAAATTCCAAGGCCCCAAATCGTCGCTCTTGAAACGAAGACCAGAAGTGAATTACTTCCTGATACTTTCACGGTTGAAGGGTTTGCATATCTGTCGAGAAGTGCTGGTAAGATGACCTTGAAGCCAACACTTGCAAGAGAAGCGGCAAGCAGTATGTACGTAGAGGAAATGTAAGGCATGAGTGAACCGAGCAATTCATCTCCATCACCGTAAATCCAAATCATAGCGAAGTGAAGAGAAACCACCATGATGAAAATGTTCAGTCGCTTTCGTGTCGGCCAATAGAGCACATCATCCCACTGAGCCTTGGTTTTTTGGATAGCGGTGAGAACATATTTCCGCATAATAAAATTAGATATCATCAAAATAAATAGAGCGGTTAATGCCGCAATACCCCATTTAATCAGGTCATCGAGGCCATTGAGCGTTTCCAGATACTCGTCAATCATGGATTTCCCTTATATTACCTCAAATGTTCCCTTTTTTGAAGATTTGGCCGATAAACTCCTCAAGTATGCAGCCATGCAAACATGAATTCAAAAGGCCATTTGGTTCCAAATGGTCATGGAGGATTCGTCGTACGCTATCGGCAGAGTCCTTGTATTTCAGGTCAAAAAGATTCACATCGCCATGATCGTGTTGTCTGTTTTAATGATACCAGGGGCGATGACCGCTCTTGAACCAATTGATATGGAATCATACGAGATGGAATCTCCAGAACTCTCAGCTCAAAGCATCATAGAAGATGAATTTTCGGATTCCGAGATTATTCTTGGATTCATGGTTGGCATTCGCCAACCGGAATTGGTACCATCACCGGAAGATTGGGAGCCCGTTCCGCTGACATCCTCCGGAGCTGCAGATTATGCAAATCTCCCTCAAGTCTCTGAAATGCTGCCAGCAGGAGATGCGTGGAGTGGAATAGAAGCACCAACTGGAGGAATCCTCAACCTCTCAGTCCTACGGGAAATCGATGAAAAAATTGACTTCATTCAGCAGCATCCTTTGGCACCAGCGATGAAACCGCTTGTAAACGATGTCACCGGTCAGCAGTCAAGCGGGGCTATTTCCTTACCCAACCATTTCCGTAGTTTCATGAATGGTACCTCAATTTTGACTCAACCGGGCCTCTCATCGTTAGGAGTGCCTCTCCCTGCCCCTACCAATTGGACCGATTGTTTCCCTCTTGATTGTCTTGAGTTTGATGACGACAATATCACTCAGCAACACATCGACATGGCAGCTTCACGAATGGCCGATGCATCAAACAACAATTTTCTTCGTTGGTTATCTCTCGACCGAGGATTCCTTCCCGATGAACAAGCCCTGCAAATCGGACCAGTCGAAGGCTCATTAGAAGCGGACGGTTCGTGGGGTGATGCGACAATGGCGAGCGGGCGTTGGTCTGCGTCATCGACATGGCTTTTGATTCAACTCGATCGGACCTCACTTCGAGAAATGGGCTGGGAAGTCGTTTGGAAAGATGCCCATCAGGAAAAGTCGGTCTATTTCTCTGATGATGGATTTCATGTTGGAGGTTATCGATTCCACGATAATCACCTCATTCTCCATCCTCCTCAGTACAATTCAACAATCTGTCAAGAGAGGATGGAGAATGGTGCAGGATGCTCAACCGAATGGTCGTACATGGACCTCGAGGGGCAAATTCGAACCCATGATCGAACAACAATCACTCTTCTTCTCGGCCAAGGCGTCAATGTTGAGGTCAACCGAGAATTGCAATCGAGTGCAGGCCTCATTGTTTTGATGATGCTTTGTATCACGGTTCTCTTGTTTGTAAGTTTGCGGAGGTGGAGCGATGTCGTCATCGTCATGGCTGCCCTTGGTTTTGCTCTTCTTTGGATGCAAGGTCTCATTGGCTATGTTTCATCTCTTACTTCCTGGTTAGGCCTCCACATTATTACACGTTCACAATTTTCAAATTTGTTGCCCATTTTGGTTCTCGCCTTAGGTATTGATGACTCGTTACATGCCCTCCACAGGTACAAAGAGGAGCGAAGAAATGGGAAGTCGACGGAGGATTCAGCCCTCATTACAATACGGCGAGTTGGACGAGCCATTACTCTCACGTCAATCACGACCATGGTTGCTTTTGCTGCGAATCTATTCAGCGATATTGCTGCATTGAGGTCATTTGGGGTTGAGGCTGCACTCGGAATTTTTTCTGCGTTTCTCTTGACTGGCATTTGGACGCCACTCATTCGAATGTCGGTTGATGATTGGTTCGCTTCTCGTCAATCCAGAGGACAACGAAAAGAAAAACAGCATATTGAACGAGATTGGTTGGAGAAGGTTCCTGTCTTCGCAGGACAACCAAAATATGCTTCAATTATTTTGGTCCTTGCTCTTCTTGTTAGTATTCCCTCGGCCATTGGAATGTCGAGTCTAGAGGGTGACTTTGCTGTTGAGGATTTCCTTGACGAAGACTCCGACTTTGCAGTAGGTGTTCATGAATTGAACCAACGATTCGCTACCGAAGGTGAGCCTGCAAATCTACTCATTATGGGCGATGTCCTTGACCCCCAAGTGTATGCTTCCATCGATATATTTCGACAGAAAATGAATGATTTACCGGAGGGCGTTCCTGACAAAGTAACCCGACAACCGGATGGGACAATAGATTTGCTCGCTCTTGATGAAATGGTTCTTGCAGCCCAAGGGTCTCTTGTGCTCAATTCAACACCCTTTGAACAAGCAGGTTGGGTCGTCAACGAATCTGAACACGGCGTCGGATGTCCTAATATGGGCTCAAGTTTGTTTGTTGATACGGGCGATAGAGATTGTTTGTCGTTCTTCTACGGTTTCCTGAGTCTTTACGGCGTCCCGGGTACAGGTCCAATTCCGGACATACCTCCGAGCATTGTTCGGTTATACATCACCCCAGACGTACCTCTTGACCCGCTTCGACCTTGGCTGGATGAAAATGGTGAACCAGCTTCCTATTCGCTTATGCAAATCCGATTCGGTGTAACTCAACCCGAAGATTTCCCTAGTTTAGGTGCTGGAATTGACGAAATCTGGAACGACCTTGAAGTCTTTACAAACCTCTCATCCGGTTCTTATGCGTCAATTGGTCCCGTTCAGGAAGATGACAAGCCACTCACATGGGTCATGCTGACAGGGCGACCAATCACAAGATATGCAGCATCGACAGCAATGCAGGAGGAAATGCAATCATCCCTCGTTCTCGGTTCGTTCTTTGTTCTTATTTCGTTGTCAATTGGTTTTCGATCGTTCTCTCAAGCCATTGTGACCTTCCTTCCAATCTTGGTCGTCGTCGTTTGGCTCTATGGACTCATGTTTGTCCTTGGGGCTTCACTAAATATTGTTACCGTGACCATTGCAACAATTTCTCTTGGGGTGGGAATCGATTATTGTATTCATGTCACTGAACGATACCGTGAAAGCAAGAAAAATGGACTTTCACATGACGAATGTTTGCATTCGATTGGCGGGGCTTGTGGTCTTGCCCTTCTCGGTTCAGCGACGTCTGACATCGTCGGTTTCAGTGTTATTGCATTATCTCCAATGGGATTGTTTAGCAGTTTTGGTATCTTTTCTGCAGCTATGATCGCCCTCTCACTCTTTGCGAGTCTTGTGCTCACCACCTCACTCTTGGGACTTAATGATGCTCTCAAAGCAAAGATTGGAAAAAACATTGAAGGAATAGATACAGAACCTCCCTTACAAACACATTTTTAAGCCATGACCTGTATTGGAATTTGATTGAGATGGGTCACAGAGAAGCACTCCTTTGGATTCTTATGTTTCCACTTTCACTATTTTTGAAATTTGATAGCTGAAGCACACCTCAAAATCATAACCAAGCGATGCGTTCTTGAATCATGAACGAGGCGGGAGAATTGCGAGGAGAGGGGTTGGCCCCATCTTCGTGGTGAAATCAATGCAAGATGAGGAGAACCAAGACGACGATGATTGGATGCAGTATGCGTCTGCAGGCTTTGGTCAAACCAACTATTCATTATGGGACGATGTCGAAGAGGTTGCGGCCGAAGAGGCTGATGAGACAGATTTAGACTCTGGCTCATTGGAAGTGGCAGACCAACTCGGTACACACATGGAGGAAATTCCGAGGGCCCCCTCCCCAGCAGGTCTCAAGCATCTCGTTCGGATAGGATGTTGTGATGCTTGTTTAGGAAGGTGCGGAGGGAAACAAAGATTTGGACAATCGATTCAAGAATCGGGCCTTGAAATTCGTTCCGAAGTTGAAACACAAGATTCTCATCTTTCCAGTGCTAGAGATGACACACCATTGTGCCCAATGTGTGAGAATTTATTTGAGGAAGTGGATGTACTTGCAGATGTAATCATTGAGAAAATTGAAGACATCGACATTCGACGACTTCAACTTGGAGCACGTTTTCCCAAAGATCAACTCGAAACAGAGGAGGCTTTACGAAAGAAATTCGCAGCAGGTGGTTCTGAACCACTAAAATCATCGCTGGTCAACGACATTGGGCGCACGTTGAGCGACCGATTGACGAAATCAAAACTTGTGAATGAATCGCCCGAAGCCCTTGTTCTCATGGACGTTCTCACATTATCGGTTGAGATAGATTTGCGTGCCGTATATCTTTATGGCCGATACAGAAAACTAACGAGAGGGATCCCACAAACACGCTGGCCATGTCGCTTATGTAAAGGAAGAAAATGCGAATCTTGTCAACAAACTGGTCTACAGTATGAAAAGAGTGTTCAAGACCTCATTGGTAACCCGATTCTTGAGATTTTCGATGCAGATGAGCATGCGTTTCACGGCATGGGGAGAGAAGATATCGATGTACGATGCCTTGGAAGAGGGCGACCATTTGTCATTGAGATGAAAAACCCACGAAAGCGGAAAATCGATACTGCTCAACTCGAAGAACTGATTAATTCAACCGCAAATGGTGATATTGAAGTTTCTTCAATACGAGAATCTTCGAAGAGCGAAGTCGTGCGCATCAAGGATACGCCTGCGGAAAAGTCGTACACCATCCGATTCGTTTTGGAGCAGATGAACGAGGCGGAATATGCTGTACTCACCGCTCCACTCGATTTGACCAACGAGGATGAAGATAGAAAAGGCAAGCGAAAAAAGCGCAGACGAAATGAGAGGCGTCAAGATCGAACAAAACCCATACAAAACGAGATTATCATCGATGAAGGTCATTCAATGGAACAACTTGAACCCCTGAAAAAAGATGAATTGGTCCTCATTGCCAAGGAGCATGGACTTGCAGTAAGTGGGACAAAAAAACAAATCATCGATCGAATTCTCGAATTTGAAAGACGACCTTCACCACTTTTTGAGTTGCCAAGCGACGATGATATCATCTCGACCATTGAAAAATTGAATGGACTCAAAATCGCTCAACGTACACCCGACAGAGTGGCTCACAGACGGGCAGATTTAATTCGGAGGCGAACAGTTTTTGAGGCCCATTCACCATTGATCGAAATGAATGATGAAGGTTTGAGAGAAGTCGAATTTACACTGAGATGTGAGTCGGGCACGTATGTCAAGGAAACGATTCATGGTGATTCCGGTAGAACGCAGCCTTGCCTTGCCTCCATGCTCAAGTCAAAGTGTCGCGTTTTGTGGTTGGATGTAGGTGATATTCATGCGGATTAGGTTGCATTGTGCTCGAAACATGTGGCCTCAATCGTCGCGGTGCTTATATGGGGCATATCAGTCGCCGATTTGCTCCGAAGACGTATGTATGTGCATTTAAGGAGAAGAAGGTGAAAAAATGAAGCGCTCAAAGGGACAACGAATGGGAACCCGTAGCATACTTAGGCGACGAAAGTCCGAGAAAAGTCAGCTCAACATTGCTCGTGTCATGCACGAATACAATGAAGGCGACAGAGTTGCCATCGTTCTCGACGGTGGTCAGCAACAAGGTATGCCACATCGACGGTTCCATGGCCGAACTGGCTTTATTCAATCACGCCAAGGCCGTGCTTGGGTCGTTGCTGTCAAAGATGGCAACATGAGAAAGACCGTTGTTGCACGACCAGAGCACCTTCGACCCCTTGAATGAGGTGATGTGAATGAGTGATGAACAAAAGTTTCTAGATTTTTCAACCGTCCGCGACGAACTAATTGCTGCACAAGAACGACGTGGGCAACTTACGTACGAGCAAAAAGCTGCTTTGCAACATGCAGAATGGGCAGCGAGTGAGCACAGAAATGGTTTCACTACTGATCCAGAGGTGTTTGAAACACTCACAGCAGCCCTCATTGAACTCGAGGTTCTGACAAAATATCCGGACCTCGCAGCAAAAATTTCCGAAATCATTCCTGTTTATCCTGATGATGTCCGAACCATTCTTGCTTCAAAAAGGATTCAAATCAACGATGATGATGTGAACACCATCCTTGAGCTCGTTCGTCAGCATGTTGGATTTGAATAAATTCCACTCGAGGGCCCCCAATGTCCAATGATGGTAAGCGCCCCTTCGTGCCGAAGAAGCAACCGAAGAAGCAGGAAGACACATCGAGGTTTATGCCAAGCCGCCCAGCTGAAGGCAGAATGCCACAACGGCAACCAAAGGCTCAGCAATCTCGCCACCCAAGACAAGAGCGCCGACCTCAATCATCGAATCGGTCATTCAGAGAACATCGAAATACATCTGTCAAACCTCAAGAATCGAAACGCCCGAAACAATTGGAATCAGAAACATGGGCTTACGTCGTTGAACACGACTTGGATAGTGGCATCATCACCGCGCTTTCAGAACAAATGCTCACGCCATGCCGACTAAAAGCAGTCAAAGATTGTGAACCATGTCCTCCTTCAAAGAGAATCAATATCGGCAAGCGTGCTGTTGATCGTGAAGAAGTTCAACACATCGTAGGACTTGCACGTATAGACCGGATGTCGAGTTTTGCAACCATGCAACTTCCTCATGTTCTTCTTGATATGTTATCTAAGCACGAGCTGTATTTCCTTGAATCATTTTTCAATGTTGCAACAAATATTTCACTCAAAATGCACGCCTTTGAATTGCTACCAACGATTGGGAACAAGAAAGCGATGCAAATGGTTGATGCACGAGGTCGTGGCTTTGAGTCGATTGAAGCACTCAACGAACAATGCAACATTCATGCCATTGAACTCCTGTCTCAACGTTTCCTTGAGGAGTTGAAGGACCAAGATTTACAACCGCGTTTGATTTCACTTCTCCTGCCGGTGAAATCATGAAGACTGCACGGTGGTATGTCGACCAATTGTTGACGCATCAACCTGCGAACAAAGACTTAGGGCAACATTTTTTGGTCAATGAAATAATTCTGCAAAATATTGTTGAAGCTGGCGATATTTACGAGAATGACCATGTTCTTGAGATAGGCCCTGGACCAGGCACACTCACCGCACATCTTCTTCGAACAGGGTGCAATGTCACATCAATTGAAATTGACCAAGGTGCTTGTCAGCATTTGCATGCTGTCTTTGCGGATGAACTTGCGAGCGGACAACTTGAACTCATCGAAGGCGATGCACTACAAACAGAAGTACCACTTGGTATCACAAAAGTTGTTGCAAACATACCCTACCAAATTTCCTCTCCACTCATCGAAGTCTTGACTCGATTACAGCATAATCGGAATCGACCATTGACGACAATGGTTTTGATGGTTCAAGAAGAGTTTGCTGAACGATTGGAAATGAAATACACAGATACAGTTGGCTCTCTTGGCCTTGTTGTTTCACTTGATTTTGATGTTGAAATGATGGACAAAGTCTCACCCGATGCATTTATCCCTCATCCAAGGGTACATTCTAGAGTTGTCAAATTTACCCCTCACTCATTGCACATTCCATGCAACAGAAAACTCCTGGTCATGATCATCCGCCATTGCTTTGACCATCGAAGGAAGAAGTTGCGCACACTTCTCAAGAATCCACCAAAGCGACTGCATCGTGTTCGAGGATGGTATATGGGGCGTTGGAAAGATGCCTATCAATCAATGAAAGACACACCAGTGATGGAACTTCGCCCTGAGGAACTCGATCTTGAGCAGTGGTTTCAACTGGTTTCGACGATTGAGCAACATGGTTCATAATGAGTTGTATGCAGTGATTTGTGGGCATTGCTGTTAGGGAGGGTTTTCTAATGAGTGCCTTCTCGCAGGAACGCGGGGGGATGCCATTTGGCAAAGAAGGACACATATCTTGCATTATTACGTCGTGGAATCGATGATACTACCGCAAATCAGTTGGCTGATGCTGGTTTGAAGATCGGGGATCTCAAAAAAATTGACAAATCAATCCTTGTCGAAAATTATGGATTGAAGCCGGATATTGCTCAAGGTGTTATCGAGATCATCAAAGCCGGGCCCCAAGCCCACGGAAAAGAACGATTCTTGGCCAAGGTCCTTGCCCCAGAACGCAAGAAAGAATCCAAAATTGAAGAGATGAAATTTCGACGACAGCAGAAAGACGTCCTCACAGAGCTCGCTGAACAAAAAGAGCGGCTTAAACAAGCAAAAGTCGAAACATTCCGAAATCAAAAGATTATCATGAATCGCCTCGGAAAAACGGTTGAACTTATCGTTAAACTTGAGAACAACCTACACGACGAGGGAAAAGACGACCAGAAAGTGAAAATTCGAGATCAACTTGAAACACGTGGACTTGAGGCAGCACGAGACCATGAAATGCTGGAATTAGAAGGAACGCCACAAGATATTGTTGATTTTAGGAGAAAATATGTGCCAAATTTGGTTTTCCACGCATGTCCAGAGTGCGGCGATGAACTCGACCCAAGACAGAGCAGGGATATGGACCGCCCTGACGATTGGGCATTTATTTGCTGGGAGTGCGAGACAAGTTTTATGCCAGATTTAACCCAAACCGTGGAGGGAATTCTTTCAGATCCTCGTATTTCGATTGACCCAAATAAACCACCGCGTTCTCCTGTTCCACCTAAGCCAGCAAGCCTTGATTTCTCAAGTGTGAACAACCTCATTTTGCAAGACCTCCAACAGACCGGTGCTTCTGCAGATGAAATGACCAAAGCGATTGAAGAAACTGTTGTGTCAGGTGGTCTTATGGACATCAACGATTGGATCGACCAGACCCTTGCTGCCAAGAATTATATCCAAGCCCAAGAAGACAGAGAAGATTTCATTCTCCGAACTGGTGCTGGTGCTACCAAGTTCAACAAATGGATGAAGAAGGCGGGCTTGTTCTTCAACAAGCAAACAGGTCGATGGACGCGTGAAAAGGCTCGGTGATGCGAGGCCATGACCGTGCCAAAGATGGTGAGAATTCTACGTGGAGCCGAATTGCTCGGGCAGTGTACATTGGACCCAGAGGAAACCATCGTTGAACATGCTCTTCGCATGGGGCTGAGCATACCAACAAATTGTACATCAGGCACATGTGGAACGTGTATGGTAACACTTCTTTCTGGCGATGTTCCCCTCGATGAAGATTTGCCGCCAGGCTTAGATGATGAATATGTTGCGGACGGGGGGCGCCTTGCTTGCATTGGTAAACCTGCCACCGCCGTTGATGTCGATATTCGACCGCCACTTTGATGATTGATATGTTTGAGCAGTGGGGTACACAAGAATGGGTTTTACTCGTTCTTGAGTTGATAGCCATTGGTCTAATTCTGTGGTTTTTGGTTTGGAAAATACGCTCAAAACTCAATGAAGTTGAAACTCGTCATCAATTCGTGACGCAACGTCGCCTTGATGAAAAAAACATAGAACAAAGGAATCATCCACCAAACTGAAACAGTTACAAATGCGTGGTCTACGCGAGTTCCATGGTCGAGGTTCGGTTTCACGACATCTCTTCAGCTTCGAAAGAAGCGGGAATCGAATCGCTCGCTCGTACAGCCGAAGCAACAGAGGGTGATCATGTTGCATGGCTTGACATTATGCAACCGGATGAGACCGTTCGAGAATTTCTCCTCAGTCTTGAGATTGATGAGTTGATTATTGAGGATATTTTTGGACACGCTGACACCACTGCCCTCAAATTCAGTAATCATCGCTACATTGTCATCAATGCAAGGGATGCGGATAATCGACTTGATACTGAACCGCTCGCTATTGTGCTTCTCAACAATCTCATCGTTACGCTTCGACACTCAGCCATCCCTGCCATCAATGTGTTTCGAAAGCGTGTTGAAGAAATACACGATGATGACAAACAACTCGGTGTAGATTTCTTGCTCTACGAACTTCTTGATGCGGTGGCTGACGATTGGACGCCAATTTTAGGCCGCTACTCAAGAGACCTCGATGAACTCGAGTTTCAAGTGTTTGACCCGAGCAAGAAGTATGATGATTTACTCGAAGGACTCCATGACCTCAAGAGAAAACTTCGTCAGGCAAACAGGTCAATCGAATCCCTCCACTCAGTCACTATGCGAATGATGAAACCAGGTGAACGTTTTGTCGCATACAATGTTCAACAATATTTTAGTGACTTGCACCAACTCTCGATTTCATTGTTGAAGCGATGCAACAATTATTCTGCTGGAGCAACGTCCTCCCGAGATACATATCTTTCGAACATCAGCATGCAACTTTCGGAATCAAATGCTCAACTCACTGAAGTCATGACGACACTCACGATTATTGGTGCCATCATGTTACCACTCACACTTATTGCTGGAATTTTTGGCATGAATAATGACGATCTACCAACTGACACAATCGGTGGGTTTTGGGGCGTCATGACATTCATGACAGTTTTTGCCATATTGATGCTTGTCTACTTCTGGCGAAAGGGCTGGATTGGGAGCCCAAAACGGTAGAAATCGGTTCAATCGTTTGAACCAATATTCCATGTGTCAGAAATTTCGACATCTTTTTGAATTTGAGTATTGATTGTTAGAGGCTCCATAGTCGCTCGTGCGTCAACGAGGGCGCGTTCCATCAACAAATATCCCAATTCTTCATGGCTTGTCGGTAATTCCTCATTTGGAATATCTTTGAAAATACTCTCTGGTTTGTGTGCTCCACTATGATAGATAATTCGGGCAGCATAAGCACCATAGGAGACCAGTAAGAATACAATGGTGAGTAAAACTGCTATGATAGCGACCACACCGATTGTATCTTGAATATGTACGAAAAGCAGCAATGACCACCAACCCGCCATACCATACATCGAACATACAATGAGGTACTCTGGCAGCATCACAAAGCGACCAGTCGGACCTCGAGCACTGACGATTGCCCTGAAATTATCATCATCAACTGCTGAATAGATACCGTGAACGACGAGCAAGACATTGAGATGAACAAAGTTCACAATCACGATGACACCTCCAAAAATCATGGCCCACCACTCGATGCTTGAATATGGAGTGGCCTCCCAATAGGTATCTTTTGATTCTCCAGTAAGTAGCCCGAAGAATAAAGATGCATTCATGGCTAAGACCAACGCTGCAGCAATTGTGTGTACTTCCCACACAGCCTTGTAACTCTCCTTGAGTTCTTTCCCAGTCGGGTACGCCTCATTGTATGCGTCTTTCCACATTCGACGATGGTCGACAGGGTAGAGCCATTCAATGAATGGAACCAATTTGAAGAAGTTGCGAATCGGCCTTCTCGCTGCTTTTGAATATCGAGATTTGCTCTTCTCCATAGTTCATCATATTCAATTCACTTCTCAATGCTTGTGGTTCCAAAACAGTCCATCGGTGAATTGAAGATGTAAAGCACGATGGTGGACCATGAAGAAATCACGTATCGAACTCGACGGAGCAGTGACCTATGGACCATATTCTCCGGGGGTGTCATCCGGGTCGATGGTGTGGCTAAGTGGTCAAATCGCACCAGATGCTGGCGACTTTAAAGCTCAAGTTCAAGCCTCGTTGGATAAAATCGATGCCCTTCTTGCGGCGGCAGGAACGAGTAAGCATCATGCAACCTTTGTTCAGGTTCTCCTCGATGACATCAATGATTTTGCAGCCCTGAACGAGGTGTATTCGAAATGGCTCGATGGTGTAGACATCCCTCCAGCACGGGCAGCATTTGAGGCGGGTGCATTGCCCGCTCATGCATTGGTCGAAATTGTTGTTCAAGCAGTAAAACCAGAGTGAACACTATGCCGGGCTCACCATATTTGGAAGAAATTCCGAAAGGTTTGCTCACATGGCCTCGCCTCTTGTCAAGGTTCATTCCAATTGCGAGCCTCCTCCTTCTCACCGCTTGGTATTTTGATATCCTCGTTGAAGCAGGCATAGGTCTTCTCATCATTGGAACAATGACTGCACTTCTCCCCCGAACTTGAAATTTCATCTATCCGACATACTCATTATGATGACGTACGAGGGAGGAACATGACAAGTGATTGGCCAGAACACTGTTTCAAGGCTTACGACATCCGTGGTCACGCATATGGCGATGGCTCAGGCGATCTCACACCTGAATTTGCCTACCGCTTAGGTCGCTCGATTGCGACCTATCTTTCTTGCAAGACCTTGGCTGTTGGCCGAGATATTCGAGAATCCTCACCGGCCCTCGCCAGTCAATTGATTCGGGGTCTCACCGAATCTGGCGTCGATGTGCTCGATCTTGGCATTGTATCGACCGGCGTGGTGTACCATGCATGTTGGACCCTTCCTGTTGATGGCGGTATTATGGTCACGGCAAGTCACTTGCCCATGCCAACACACAACGGATTCAAGATGTGCAAAGGAACACTTCCACTCGCAGGTGAGGAAATTCAAGAACTCAAAGAGGTCTTTTTGGGCGGCGAATTTGTTGATGGCGAAGGCACATCGAGGGACAACCCGCACATCGATACATATCTCCAAGCGATTCTGGAATCCGTTGGTGCAATATCGCGACCAGTAAAAATCGCTGTTGATTGTGGCAACGCAGTCCCCGGCCCGTCGATGCTCAAGTTGCTTCATTTGATGGGTTGCGACGTGCACGATTTGTATTGCGATTGGGACCCCAGCGAACCGAATCATGGAGCAGACCCAACTCGACCAAAAAACATGGTCGACCTTGCAAATCTGGTGGTTTCAGAAGGTTGTGAATTTGGCATTGGTTGTGACGGTGACGGTGACCGAATTGGAGCGGTTGATGACCATGGTGAATTTGTCTATCCAGACCGTCTCGTTGCACTCATGGCCGATGATATTCTTCGCAACTCTCCGTCATCTAACCAAGAGGAAATGACCGTGATTTATGATGTAAAATGTTCGATGAACGTGGAGAATGTCATCTCAAATGCTGGAGGCTATCCCCTCATGGCAAGAACAGGTCATTCGTTTATGAAACGAGCACTTGCAGAACGCCCAAAATGCAAACTCGCTGCGGAGATGAGCGGGCATATTTTCCCTGCTGACCGAGGCTGGTACGGCTTTGATTGTTCCCTTTACAACACTGCACGACTCATTGAAGTGTGGTCGAGGCAAGAACGAACGGTGTCATTCGCTTCGGTGCTCGACCGACTTGCTCCATCGCTGCCAACGACTGGTGAAGTCAAAGTACCGTGCGAAGAAGGCGACAAAGTGAGGGTGGTCTCATCAATTACCGAGGCCTTCTCAGATTTCGAATCCATCACAGTTGATGGAGTTCGGGTTCGATTTACCGACGCGTCAGGTCATCAATACGGTTGGTATCTCGCTCGCCAATCCAATACAGAGCCTGTACTCATTATGCGAATGGAAGCAGAATCGGAGGAACAACTCGAGCAAATGAAAGCGATTGCAAAAGAGCGTGTTTCACCACTGATCAACATCGAGAAATTGCTCAACGCTTGAACAATCACTCATCAGGAATTTCGATGTATGGCACGATAGTGTAGTCAAAGACCATCAATTCAATGGTATACGAAACATCTTCGCCGTTGTCATCCTTGTTGCATGTGGGGCTATTTCCTGCATTTGCATCGACAGATATTTCCAGGTCATATTGACCAAGACCAGCGCCCATGGAATCTACTTGAGATGTAATTTCGCTTGCGGTCAATCCTTTTACGACTGCTCCGACCATTGAAGAATTAAACCATTCAACAGTTATTTCGTGAGAACCACTACCTCCATTATTTTGCCCATCTGCTGAAGCAGAAAATTCACCATGGCTTGTCATACCAGATATTGTGTCGGCTGCATTTCCGGTTAAAGTGCATAAAGGTCCACCATTAGGTTCATCCTCACCATATGATAACGTCACCCGAACACCTACGATGTTGAGGTCTTCTGCGTTGTCAAGAGCATCTGTGCTGAAGATTTCGCTCCAAGGCGTACCATCGGCAACATACTCGGCACCGGAGTCCAGAGTGACATAGGTGACTTCGCCATTGACTTGGTAATCGCCTACGCCACCACCGAGTGAACCATCGGCTCCGTCGGCTGCAATCGAGAAATATGTTGGGAAGGCAATAAGGAAAAAAGCGATGCACGCAACGGTAATTTGAGCGTCTCTGTTTTCTTTGAGGTCATCCATGGAATACATTGTCGTTCCTCCGCTTCATTTGTGCTAAACCGAACTTGACTGTCATAGTTTCGCTTATTCTTCCTCTTCAAAAATATCGAATGTCGGTATCAATTCTTCTGAAATTGGCCACCCTCGTTTACCGACGTCAAGACCAATGTTTGCAAATTTCTTCTTTGCCCTCCGCCACACAGGGAGCAATCCTCCAATCTTCGACCGTTCGCCAAAGGTCCACTGCCACGGGCATCGGTCACACCTTGATGCCCATAAACGAATGAGGTCTTGATTCGGAGCATGCTCTATACCCTGCGGCAACGTCCAAGACACGATGTTAATCGCTCCTGATGATCCTCTAGTTTCAGCCCAAGCACACAGTTCGAGCCCTGAAAATGGCCCGGTTGTCACTTGTAATGTGAGTGTGCGAGTGGCTTGTGCCATCGGCATGATGATTGCAAATCGGTCGACAAGACGCGACCCTTCCATACGCCGACACGACCAATTGAATTCTTCAGCAATCAATCGCATCGTCTTAATACTCTGAACAGGACCAACACTAACCTCAAAGTCGTGCGTTCTCCTGCGAACCATGAATGTCCTTTGCCGACGTATTTCATCAATACTGTGGCGGAAAGTCTTGCGTCTTTGTTACAGAGACTTGAATTGCCATTGGTTGACTCATGCGGTCATCGCCCTTGCTGGGCGAGGTTTTCCCTTGGACAAGACCAGAGTCAAACTCTTCCATCGCGTTAGCTTGCGCTAACGATCGTTCTGAATGCTTGTTCTGTTCTCAGCCGAAAAGTGAGCCAAGACCTTCGAAACCGCCGTCGTCGTCATCTTCTTCTTCGGCAGGTGCTTCTTCAGCAGCTGGAGCAGCGTCTCCACCACCGCCTGCAGCAGGAGCAGCAGCGGCAGCAGGTGCGGCAACAGCCTTGGTCATAGCATCAGCAATGTCAACGCCATCGAGCGAAGCAACGAGTGCTTTTACTCGAGCAGAATCAACATCGACTCCAGCGCCCTTGAGCACTTTTGTCACAGCGTCATCTGTGATTTCTTGTCCGGCAGCGTGTAACAACATAGCAGCATATACATATTCCATTTTTTCACCTCAATTTTTTTTGTTTGTTTTCAACCGAAAAGGTCGCCAAGTCCGCCAAATCCGGCGTCCTCATCGTCCTCGTCTTCTTCCTCCTCGGCTTCGGTTGGGGCCTCGGATTCGCTCGTACTGACGTCGCTTGCTGCACTGGCGGCTGCGGTTGCAGCGGCACCGAGCATTTCTGCAAGTTCGTCATCGAGTGCGTCTGAGCCAAGTGCACCAGCAACGCCCATGAGGCTTGCATGTGCTCTGGCAATGAAGTGTGGCATGGTTTCAGCGTTGGTAATTTCCGCTTCCATAGCCACAGAGAAGGCCTCGCCACTTGCTTTCGCAATGAGGGTTGGCACGGTTTGTGGTGTGAACCATCGGATGAAACAGGCGACGTTGAACGCGCCTGCTGCGTATCCAATGAGATCTTCACCGAATTGATCGTAATCGATATCGAGTGTTTCTGGTGAGAAAACAACGCCTTCTTCAATCGTTCCACAGAGTCGGAGGCCGGTGATGATTGGGTTGATGCCAACTTTTGACAGCATCATACCGAGGTCACCTTCGAATGTTTCTCCGGCGTTGAGTACGGTGGTTGTTTTCTGAATGTGGACGGAGCCTTGAACAATTTTAGCGGGAATGCCAACAGAATTGAGTTCACCGACAATTGGTCCAGGTTTCATGCCTGTGTCTTGTTTTTCGACAATGATGTCGAAAGGAGCGACATCACCGGGTTTTGCTGCACGACCGGCTTCTGTTTTCTTGAGTTCAGTAAAGAGTGCGAACGAGTTGAGGTCGCTTGTTGATACGAGTGCAGGTTGAACAGCACTCTCGTAAAGTGTTTCAAGGTCGGCTTCATCAAAGCCGGCTCGATCCCAAGCAATTTTCATGAGGCGCTTCTTTGCAACCATGATTTCCATGTTGTCCCGAAGGTTTGCCCTCATGCCAATCATCGAATCGGCAGGAACACCGTGAACGTCGATGACGGCAATAGTTTCACCGCTGGTGAGCAAAGCATGAAGCTTGTCGACGGTGTCGCGTTTCCAGTTCATGACTTTCGGAATCACAAAATCACCTCGAGTTTCTGAGCAGGACCCATGGTGGTCTTGATGTAGACTGAACGGATATTTCCAGCACCACGTTCAAGTTTTGAAAGAACACGGTTGTAAATTTCCATGGCATTTGCGACAAGTTCGTTTTCGCTTTGTTCAACGGTACCAAAGGTTGCATGGAATGTCATTTTATCTCCAGATTTTACGACAACGGTCGATTTTAGCCCGTTTGCCAAAACACCTGGGTCGAGTGTCGGTGGAACAGGTCGAGGCATTTTGCCTCGCGGACCAAGAACAGTACCAAGATATCGTCCGATAAGACCCATGTGAGGTACTTCAGACAAGAAGAAGTCATGCTGGTTTGCAATGGTTTTCGCTCGTCCTTTGTTTGAACCCAAGTCTTCTATTTCTTGGGGTGAGATGACCTTGATACCAGCATCTTTTGCTTTTGATGCTGCTTCGCCTGTAGCGAACATAGCAACTTTGATTTCTTTTCCACGGCCAGAAGGCAATCGAATTTCTTCCTTGATACGATTGTTTGGATTCTTCAAATCCACATCTTTGATGGTGAATGCGATATCAATCGATTCAACGAACTTTCTCTTTGGTGCGGCAGCAAGTGCTGCTTGGATGGCTTGTGTGATGTTTTCTTCCATATTTCCTCACCTCTGCGGTCAGCGAGGTGTTCGACCTCTCCCGCAATTCGTGATGCTCAATTAAACCGCTCGTCCCATTCTCCTTTTGCAATGATTTCGAGGGCGTCATTGGCCCAGTGCCCGTCGACCTTTACTCGCATTGAGACGCAAGTTCCGATAACTTCGCATGTTTGTGCTTTGAGATCTCGGCCAGTCAAGTGTCCGTCACCTGCTTTTTGTTGTGCAATTTTCATTGCTTCTTCCAAAGGCAAGTTTTCGGTTGCTGCATCAAGGCTTCCGTTGCACTTCTTCACACCAAGAGATTTCTTGATGAGTTCTGAAGTCCATGGTTTTGGCATTGAATTCAACTCCTCTCATAACCTGAGCAACTTGCCCGACTTGAAACCCCTATTTAATCGCACCGTGTTGTAAAATGTTAGCCATCGACACGCTCGTACACACGAACATGGTCTCCGCGCATGCTGATTGTCATAGGAATTGGATTTTCATAAAGGTCAAGGCTGACTTCGTTCTTCGTGTCTTGAACCGAGAGAACACGAGCCTTTTCACCCTTGAATGCACCAGAAATAATTTCGACAATACATCCAATCTCGATACCGTGGGTTACCGACTTTGGTTCGAGGTAAGGTAAGATGTCCTCAAGCGGAGCTTCCCCTGGTAGCACGGATTTTGCATTTTTGAGCGGTGTTTGATTGACACCTCGTCGAGAGGAGGGATCACGGCCACCACTTCGACCGATCAATTTCTCAACATGGTGAAGTGCACTTGCTTCAACGAAGACGTACCCTCGCATACCAGTTGGGTGGAGAATTGACATAATTTCTTCATCGAGGTCAGTAAGCGAACCTGAACCAGTAAGGCGGGCACCCATTTCGTCAACAACTCGAATTTCGGAGTTGATGGCGGTTTTGACGATGTAAAGGAATGAACCGACAGACCCGTACATTTCTCGAAACAACTTGTGGGAGTTGTCCATATCCAGATTTGAAAAGATGCAGGTGTATTCCTGAATTTTACCGGGGTCAACCCATTCGGCATGTGTGTAAATGCCCGCAGGTTCGACATCTTCTGTTGCGGAAACGACGAGGACCGGCACAACATCGACAAGGCTACCTGAGTCCATGACAATCCCTCTATCTGGGCCGTGGCCGTGGTACACGAGTGCCTCGGTTGGAATGCCTGTACATTCTGATACCCGTGTGATCACTTCTTCGGGGTCTGTTCCGGAACCTGAGCCCCATACGCCGTCCCACATGCCTGAGAAGTCAGCAGCTGTGTTGCTGCGCTTCAGCATGAGAAGTTTTTCTTCGAATCGTACAAATGCTACAAATGCTTCACTCATATTTTCACCTCAGGGATTAGCGATGCCAAAGACATCGTGAATAAGCCATGGAAAGAAGTTGTCCATCAAAACGAGAATTGCAAAGCCGATGGCACCAAGAACGAAAAGACCAATTCCGCAAATAATTGCGGTCTGGCGGAATTCTTGTTTTGTCGGTTTCTTGGCCATTCGAATAATACGTGCCCACGACCCGCGAGTGATGCGTCGAAATTGCGACTCAATCCAATCTTGACGGTCTTGTACACGCTGTTCAAATGACTTTTGATTTGCATTTTCGTCAGACATGGTATAACCTCAGCCCACCAAGCCACAAACCTCCTCATTATAACCACTCCGCAAAGGCTGAACTTGCCTCGAAAGAATCAAAAGAAAAATTTTATCACCTCACTTAAGGAACCGCTATCATGGATACAGCATCACCTCTCGTCCTTCGTCGATTTCAAATCGATGAGACTGGACTCTCCGGAGCTCATGTATGGATAGAAGCAAGACAACAAGGAATATTCAATTTTCTGCTGACGCTTATAGGGCTTGATCCGACGACCACACTAAAAGTGTCCAGAGGCTCAATTTCGTTCCAAAACTCCTCCGTTTTCGGTTCCTCGCAGATTTCAACACCGTTACCGAATATCGGCGCCTTTATCGGCGGGTACAAAAAGCCGTTTTTCTCTCTCCTTTTCGGAGTCATTTTCTCATTGTTTGGTCTGTTGATTACCGTTGCTGGAGAAACCCTCGGAATACTTGGCCTCATCGTAGGGTTGGCATTTTTGCTTCATTATTACTTACAGAAAACAATGTACATCGGTTTTGAAACAAGTGGTGGTGCGACCTATGGTTTTGCATTCAAAGCATCACTCATTGAAGGTGTGAACGTCAACATCGACCGAGTTTCCTCAACGATTGATTACGTGAATTCCCTCATCAGCAGTGCCACACTTGGCGAAGCAGTCATAGAAACGGCAAAGGTTGATGTTATGGGCGGAAGAACGACCACAGTCCAAGCCGTGCCTCAATCAGTTGCGGCTCCCGCTGCTTCAGTTGTACCACAAGTTGCACCGGTTCAAATGACCCCTATGCAAACCACAACTGCAGTACCTCAACAAACCACATCCACATTTCAAAACGTTTCACAGACAACTGTTCAACCGCAAGCAGTTGCACCAGCGGCACCTGCAGCACTAGCAGCTCCTGCAGTGCACGCAGCACCTGCATCTCAAGCGGCCTCGACACCAACGCCTTGGCCGGACCCAACACCGCAACCTGAGCAAACAACTGTGCCTCAGCCTCAAACGCAACCTCATCATGAAGGTCAAGGGCAACTGTAATTCAGTTGATTCACGGGTAGCGCTGCATCTGTGAGGGTTGACATCGTCAAATTTCTTTGATGCGAGGGTTGATGAAGAGCCTATACGGCGTGTCTTGTTGATGAGCGGACGAAACCCGTATGAGGTTCTGGGCGTTTCAAAGTCAGCAACAGATACTGAAATCAAACGAGCATATCGAAAATTAGCCCGTCAGTACCACCCAGACCGCAATCCAGGCAACTCAGCAGCCGAGTCGAAATTCAAAGAAATTCAATCAGCCTATGAAAAAATAGAGACGCCAGAAGCTCGCCAAGAATACGATCAACAGCAGCAGATGTCAAACATGTTTGGTCAAGGTTTTGGTGGGGGAAATGTACGTTTCAACATGAATGGTCAAGGTATGGGTGGAATCCAAGATATCTTCTCGTCCATGTTCGGTGGGGGGCAACCACATCAGTCGTTTGGAGGTCAGCCACGACAGCAGCAGGTACCAAAAGCATCTCCGATTAACGTCGCCCTCGAACTGACGCCAGAAGAAGCCAAAAATGGCGGAGATTTTCCGTTTTCATTCAAACGTTTCAAATCTTCTGGAAGAGGTATGGAAACAAAAAAGGTCACTTTGAAACTCAAACTTAAACCGGGTGTTCAACACGGTGATAAGAAAACATTGAAAGCGCAGGGACACGATCACCCAGAAGGTGAAACTGGAGATGTTCATGTGACGATTCGTATTGACCCTGGAGAGCACAGGGCTTGGGATGGCGATGTTCTCGTTCAGTATGTCGAGGTGCCATATTCGATGCTCGTTCTCGGCGGAAAAATTTCCACCAAACTTCCAAGCGGCAAATCGGTTCGATTGAATGTTGAGCCACATTCCCAAAGTGGCGATAGACGTCGAATTTCAGGTGAAGGTTTCAATTCAGGGCCACTCGATATTGAATTCGTCCTTCCAGAACTCGAGAGTTCATCCTTAACAAAAGAACAGCAAAAGGCCCTTGAGAATCTTCGTGACCTTGGACTATGACGAGGTCATCGTATGCGAAAGAACCACTCGAAACGCAAAAAGAAAGGCCCTACAATGGATGCTTCTCAACGGCTATGGCGACGAATGTCGACATCACAGGGCGAATGGTGGAACGAGAATTGGACCGTGGATGCCCTCATCAAACACCTATCGACAATAGAATCAGTATCAAAACAATTCAACGACAACAATGCTTTTGCAAAGTCATTTTCAGCAGAAGTTCAACATCTGTTTGGCGAAGCCCGAAAAGCAGGTACATTTGCCGTTCGTTCCAAAGACAATACCATCCGTTTTCGCTCCCAGAATGAAATTGATGCCATTGCTGAGTCCATTGCAAATTGGGATGATATGTTTGAATCTCTATCACTTGAATCGCTGAAAGAAGAACGTGCAACATCTGAACAGATTCAGGACCTGATTCAAGCATGGGCCGCTCTGCTCACAGGAGCCCCACTGCCCGAACAATTTTCTATCGATATTCAAACACAACTTCGTTCCTGGCCAGGTTTCGACTTGGTTCACCAAGCAAAGAAATGTGCTGCACGAATAAGCAAGTTGCGATTTCGGAACCCAGAACCTGCCATGGCCTATGTCCTTGTCTTCGTTGAAGCGTGGAATGCTAGTGACATTATGACCAATCGTCTTCTCTCACTACGCAAAGAGGGAAACAATCCGTTTCAATCATCATATCCGTCCTCGCTGGTTGAACATGTAGCAAAACTTCAGGACGTCGATGGTGATGGAGAAGTTGCGAAAGGGCGTACCGATTTACGTCACCTTGATTTTGTCACCATTGACCCTGTGGACGCCAAAGATTTCGATGATGCCATTTATCTTGAAAAGCAAGCATCTGGATGGAAACTATGGGTTGCTATTGCTGATGTAGCACATTATGTTCGACCAAACACCTCACTCGATGATGAGGCC
>Ga0255772_10001112_pt1 | contig 26709 bp, 20 predicted proteins | sample 071ome_34_FD_179970 | JGI IMG/M metagenome (GOLD analysis project Ga0255772, IMG submission 179970) | Coastal salt marsh microbial communities from the Groves Creek Marsh, Skidaway Island, Georgia - 071411BT metaG (version 2) | ecosystem: Environmental > Aquatic > Marine > Intertidal zone >...
ACAACTCGGTGGACGATATTCGACGTTTGATTGACCAAGTGCGCTTCGCACCACAAACCGGAAAGTTCAAGGTCTACATCATTGATGAGGTCCACATGCTCTCTCAACAAGCCTTCAACGCCTTCCTTAAAACATTGGAAGAGCCGCCGGCCCACGCCATCTTCATCTTGGCCACCACAGAGAAGCACAAGATCATTCCGACCATCCTCTCCCGCTGTCAAATTTTCGACTTCAAGCGCATTACCGTTGAGGACATTGCCAACCACCTCGCCTACGTTGCGGGTCAGGAAGGCATCAATGCCGAACCAGAGGCCCTGCACATGATTGCAGAAAAGGCGGACGGAGCCTTGCGCGATGCGTTGAGTTTGTTCGACCGCATGATTAGTTTCAGCGGCAACACCCTGACCTACACTCAGGTGGTTGAAGTCCTCGACATCCTCGATTACAACTACTATTTCAAAGGTGTAGAGCTCGCTCAGAGTGTGAACTACCCTGATCTTCTGCTACTATATAATGAAGTATTGGACAAGGGCTTCAACGGACACGAGTTTGTTGTAGGCATGGCCAAACACTTTAGAGATCTATTGGTGGCACGCGAGGCTAAAACCGTAGAACTACTCGAAGTAGGCCCCGCCATCAAAGAACGCTATTTGCAACAAAGCGCTGCCTCTTCTACCCGCTTCTTACTTCACGGCCTCAAGGTCTTCAACGAGCTTGACGGACAATACAAGAATTCGAGCCAGCCAAGAATCTTAGTAGAATTGGGTCTTTTGAAACTAGTCGAGTTCATCTCGCAAGAAAAAAAAAAGCAGCAGCCCCAGGTAAATAGCGCCACTACTGATTCCACAGACGGCTTTTTGCCCGATGCACTTCCCAAACGCGATCAAAGTGTACCTGCAGCTCCAGCTGCGCCAACTTCTGCACCTGCCGCCCCTATACCGGCCGCACAAGAGCCCCCTGCTCAAGTCGATGCCGCACCTGCTGAACCTTCTGAGCCCGCAGCTATTGCACCAGCACCCACTATAGATCCTTTGGAAGGGCCAGAAACATTACCGGACGAGCCCGTTTCGGCTCCTCCTGTGGTCGATCCCGCAGCAGCCTTCGACACAGATCCTACGCCAACCCAGGCGCCAACGCCCGCACCTGCTCCGGCCTCCACGCCGCGACGCGCCACAGGCAGACGTGTGGTTCAACGAGAGGCACGACCCACGACAGGCGGATTATCGGTCATGGACACCCTCAACAACATTGAAAAACAAGAAGGTGCTGTTCCAGAACAAGCAGAAGTTCAAGACGGAGCTGTACCGGATATTCCAGTGGTTGCAGGTGGACCTGCAGAAGTATATTCTAAGAAAGAGCTAGAATCGGCCATCACGGAATATGCCAAGAGACGCGATGTAAAGACGGCGGTACGTAGTCTGCTCATGGGTCAAATGCCAAAGATTCTCGACAAGAACACCCTAGAGATGGAGGTGGACAACAACATCGAGATGGGCTATTTCAATGAGGAGCAACAGAAATTGGTCCCATACCTGCGCACCAAACTCAAGAACGCACACATTCGCTTCGAGGTAAAAATGGTTGAACGCGAACAAACGCGTAAGCTGTATTTGCCGGAGGAAAAGTTCAAATACATGGCAGAAAAGAACCCGAATTTGGTTTACCTACGCCAGAAAATTCAAACGGATCTCGAGTAATGCGTCGGGTCCTGCTCATAGCACTGGTGCTGTTATCATTCAGCGCACAGGCCCAATTCGATTGGTGGAATCAAATACATAACTGGGACGGAGCGACGCCTTGGACGCAATACATGAAATATTCTCATGCGTATTTGGGGCCGAATGCCATTCCTATTCCTACACTGCAGCGCCCTATTACTGGTCGACGCCCGGCCATGAGTTATTTCAAAAGCAGTTCACAGATGAGTCTAATCGAGGACGATAGCTTCTTGAGCTTGCACAACGAGTTACATTGGGACAGAGGCCACTCGCAGATTCACATCACACATCAGAGTATAGAGTATTACCGCACCTCCACCGAGCTGCGAGACTATCGCATATCTAGAGATGAAGACAGCGAAGGAGTGATTGCTGGTGATGTATTGATTGATATCAGTACGAAGCTGTGGGAAAGAAATTTTGACGCCATTTGGTTTACGTTTCACACTAAAACGGCCGCCGGACCGCTTCCTCAAGCGCGGTTTACCGATGCACCCGGTTATGCCTTTTTCTTTTCGCATCAGAAGAGCTTGGGCGACATAGGCCACTGGACACCGACAATCACAACAGATGCCGGGTTCCAAGTCTACCAGACCCATTGGGTGGATTATCCTCAGAACGACGGATTCTTAGGAAACATTGGACTTCAGCTTCAAAAGGACGAGACTATTGTTAGCGCTCGCGTGCGCTCTTTCACGGGATACTTTCAAGATGGAGATTGGCCACGACTGCTGGAGCTGCAGTGGAACAATAATTTGTCTTTTGGCCAAACACAATTGGGCTGGACCCGCGGGCTGAACGATTACCCGTTCTCCTTTTTGACCGTCGGGCTCGTTTGTTGGTTAAATTAAAAACCGCAAACGCCACTTAAGTCGAGCAGGTACCTCTGCCCCTTCGGCCTTACGCAACGCTTCTTCCTTCCAACGCTTTTGCATGGCCTGATCGCCACGCTTCTTATAGGTGCGAGCTAACTCATAAGCCTTACGAACCTCATAGAGCGCAAATTGAGCGTCGTTAATGTGGCCCAATTCTCTTGACTTCTCCACCGCTCGCATCACTTTATACACATGCCCTTCGGCATCAGCTGTCATCCCGAAATCCAATCTGTATTTGGTCGTGCAATGCGGAATCTTCATGGGCATCACACCCTTAGCGAATAATGCCAGGTACGCGCCAGGGTCCTCCTGCAACTCCCGATCTTCCTCCCAACGAAACGCCACGTTAGAGCGCATAATCACCGTGCTCGGGACAATGGGATTGAAGGCCAAGAAATCTTCCACGGTTCGAATCTTTGGACAAGCGCGCTCACGCATCCTCGCCCCAACTTCTCCAGGACTCCATTCAAAAATGGGCGTGTAGAACCATTGTGCCGCCGGGAATTTCTCTAAATAGCGCACCGCAATGCCCAATTTGTTCGCGCCCCATACATCGTCCGCATCCAAAAACGCCCAAGCCTCCCCGGTCGCTTTGTCCATCCCCGCATTGCGCGCCGCGCCCAAACCTACATTCGCTTGTTGCACCAACACCAGGGGCAGCACCTCCTCGTAGGTGCGTGCAATGTCCGCCGTATCATCGGTAGAACCGTCGTCCACCACGATGACTTCGTGCGGGGCGTGGTTCTGGGCTTGCACAGAATCCAACGCTTCGCGAAGCGTTGACCCCGCATTGTAGGCCGGTATGATGATGGAAATCTTCATTTAGTACGGGAAGAAGGTTTTAGGGAACAATTTAGCCGCGAGTTGCTTGACCGGTTTCTTTAGGCCGAGGGTTTTGATGAAGCCGCCGGTGCTTTTGATCAGGGCGCTCTTGAAAAGGTACAATGAAAGGCCTGCGCGGTGGCTACGGAAGGTGCGGTATAGGCGCAGGTTGTTGCGGAGGACGTTGAAGGTCCAGCGCATGGAAAATACGTTACCGGCCCACCACATGGCGACTTGGCCCCGGGCGGAGGCAAGAATTTCTGGGGTGGTCCATTGTCGGTCTTCGAATATTTGGTACATGGCCAAAATCTCGTCGAAGGCTTCGTAGCTGGCGATGGCACGGCTGCGTTGGGTTTGCGTGTGGAACCGGAAGAAATTTCTAGGGGTGGCGAAGAAGATGAGGTCGCCGAGTTGGAGTAATTGGGCATAGAAAAGCCAATCCCCGTTCAATCGCCAAGTTGTGGCGGGGGCGCCTACTTCATCAAACGTACTCTTGCGCATCAACACCCCGCTGGCGTTGGGGATGGTGTTCGAAAAGACCATGGTGCGGGCCACTTCTTCCTTGCCGGAGCAGGTGAAGTCGCGGGACCATTTGGAAGCGTCGCCGAAAATGAACCCGTAATCTTCCTTGAAATCGCGAATGAATTTTCCGTGTTCATCCACCATGTGGCTGTGGCTGTAGGCCAGGACGGCACGGTCATTGGATTCGAGGGCATGTACGTGCAGAGCGAGCATATCTTCCGTGGCATAGTCATCGCTTTCAGCGATCCACAGGTATTTGCCTTGGGCCCAATTCGCTCCTTTTTCCCATTGCGCGAACGGGCTGCCGGAATTGGCCTCATTGAACAGTGTTCTGATGCGTTCGTCTTTGTCCGCCCATCGCTGCAGCACCTCTCGGCTGTTGTCTGGCGAGCAGTCGTCCATCAAGAGGACCTCGATGTTGGTATAGGTTTGGTTTAATATGGATGCTATTCGCTTATCCAAAAATGCCGCATGATTGTAGTTCGGGACGATCACACTTACTAAAGGACCATCTGTGGGCAGCGTGGTAATTGGCGCGGTTTGGCTCGTCCGAGCTTGGGCCTTGTGTCGCGCCTTGAAACCGAGGAGCTGACCGGGTTTTACAGAAGCGAACTGGTACAAACTAAACCAGCTTTTTCGCTGAACAGCTTCATCTGAGGAAACCAAATCTTCATAGCGCACAGCGCGGTAATCCACCCCCATCGCCTTCAAAGTCGCGGAGGCTTGTGCATTGTATGTACGGTGCAGTTCGAGGGCTTTTGATGCATCGAGCTCGCTTTGCGCTTCGTCGCTTTTTTCCTGTCGACGCAGCAAACTGCTCATCACCGATGTTTCGTCGCGCAACACCCAAATGACTTTCGCCTCTGGGAAGCGCTTGAGCCACCACGGCAGGGTGAGACATAGTCGTGGATCTTTGATGAGCCACGGCCCGTTGTAGTGCATTTTCTGGCGCCAAGTTTTCCCGCTTTTTACCTTGAGATGTGCCGCATACAGATGTGTGGAATCAAGTTCTGGTTGAAAATTGGCCAGGGCCTTTTCAAGGGTAACGCTCGCGGGCGGCTGCCACCAATTTCCTCCTGCGGCCTCCAACATTCTCTCGTTCAAATCGACCGCATAGAGCGGCTCTCTGTTGTGGTCGCAGATGGCCCCTGCATAGACCCCCGCACTATTCAGCGCCTCAGCGACCATAGTCGTACCGCTGCGGTGCATGCCTAGAATTAAAACTGGGGGTTGTACTTTGCTTTTTAACACGTAATTTCGGGCCAATGAGAAATCCAAAGAAACTCGTTTTTATTCATATACCAAAGACAGCAGGGACATCCTTACGTTCTTTGATCGAAAGTAATTATGAGCCGCATGAACGCAAATCCATTTACACCTACGAAAATCTGGATAATGAACTTGCTGCTGCTCTTGAAGATCCGAGAATCAAATGCATTTTCGGACATTTTCCATTGAGGCCTGTAATTGTAAAAAGTGATGCAACTGTGGTTACAATGTTTCGCGAGCCTATTTCTCGTAGCATCTCACACTATAATCACTACAAGCGGCGATTGAATGATACCCACAAGCGATTAATGAAAAATATACAATCGCCATATGATTTTCCAAAGATTGTAGAAAGTAACAATAGGCATACTGCTTTTTTGAGTGGCTACCTCAACCAGCGAAAGTTTTTAGAAGACCAAAATGTATTAGCCCGAGCTTTAGAGAGCTTTGATCGCTTGGACGCCGTGGGCTTTACTGAAGAATATGCGGCATCTATTGCTTACTTTGGAACGTTGTTTAACTGGCGTAACACCTATGTAGAACACCATAACTTGGGGAGTAAAAAAGACGATGGTAATCTCGAACTTTGGAAAAGCCTTAATGATAAAGATTTGATTGTCTATGAAAAAGCTTGGGAACGATTTGGCCCTATATTGGAGCCGTACAAGAAGATGCAGTTGCCCATCTACCGCATACCATTATGGACCAGATTGAAAGGCTACTTACGCGCCCTTAATTCAAAGTTTTGGCCTAAGTAAACTCTTCTTACCTGCTCATCTGCAGCCAATTCCTCCGCAGTACCGCTCTTCAAGATCTTACCTTCAAACATCAAATACGTTCGATCAGTAATAGCCAAGGTCTCCTGAACATTGTGATCCGTAATGAGAATCCCAATATTCTTCTCTTTTAGACCCGCAACAATGCTTTGAATGTCCTCGACGGCGATGGGATCCACACCTGCGAATGGCTCATCAAGTAGAATAAACTTCGGCTTTGTCGCCAAGGCACGAGCAATCTCCGTCCTGCGGCGCTCTCCTCCGCTGAGTAAATCACCGCGCGTCTGACGAATGTGCTGTAAACCGAACTCATTGAGCAGCTCCTCCAAGCGCTCTGCCTGCTCCTCCTTTCTCAACGAGGTCATTTCAAGTACGCCCTTGATGTTGTCCTCCACACTAAGCTTGCGAAACACAGAAGCCTCTTGAGCCAAATACCCAATGCCCATCTGCGCACGCTTGTACATCGGAAGTTTCTCTATAGGTGTACCGTTGAGAAGCACGTTGCCGCTGTAGGGACGAATAAGTCCTACCACTGTATAGAAACTAGTGGTTTTACCGGCGCCGTTCGGACCCAGCAGCCCCACGATCTCGCCTTGGTTTACCTCGAAACTCACATCGTTTACCACGGTGCGAGAACGGTACTTTTTGACAATATTTCTTGCTTCTAACTTCAAGCTTTGGCAGCCTTTTTTCTTTTCAACACTCTACGGCTCACCATGATGCTTATTTGGTACAGGACTAAGACTGGCAAAGTGACCAATACTTGTGAGGCAATGTCCGGTGGCGTAATAATAGCACTGAGTAATAAAATACCTACGATAGCGTGTCGACGGTAATTCTTCAACAGTGTAGGGGTAACAACGCCCACTTTGGAAAGAAAGTATACCGCAATAGGTAATTGGAACAAGATCCCTGTCGCCAAGGTCACCGAACTCACCATGCTGATATAGGAGGTCAGGTCGATTCTGTTCACTACCTCCGCACTCACTGCGTAGGTCCCCAAGAATTGGACACTCAATGGAACAATCACATAATACCCGAACAGTACGCCGGCCAAGAACAAAAGCGTAGTGAAAAAGATGACTCCGCGGCTGCTCTTCTGCTCATTCTGATGCAGACCTGGCTTGATGAATCGCCAAATTTCCCAGAATACATAAGGGAAACCGATGATCAAACCTGCCACCAAACTTACCCAGAGGTGCATTTGGAATTGGCCACTCATGCGCATATTCAACAATTCGAACGGGACCTTATCGAAGCAAAAAACATCGCCGCCGATGTAACTGGATAACCAACAAAAGAAGGTATAGGTTGGAAAATCAGGCTGTTTCGGACCAAAGATGATTTGATCAAAAATGATCGCCTTACCAAAGAACGCAACGACAGAGAAAATCACGACCACAATCGAGGATCGCATCAAATGCCAACGGAGCTCACCGAGGTGCTCCATAAAGCTCATACTGTTCTTGTCTTTGTGCTTGTTCATAAAATTTTCGAGGTCAAAAATCCGAAAAACAATCTTTAGTACCTTCGAAAACCTCTGAAAAATCCCGTATATTAAAGAACCAAAGTACAAGCAGCATGTCTACCAATTGGGAGCATCAACTCAAACACCATTTTGGCTTTTCGGATTTTAAAGGCAACCAGCGCGCAATCATCGAAAGTATTAGCGGTGGAAAAGATACTTTTGTCATCATGCCGACCGGAGGTGGAAAGAGCCTTTGTTACCAACTGCCCGCACTAGCCGCCGAAGGTACCGCCATAGTCGTGAGCCCACTGATCGCCTTGATGAAAAACCAGGTGGACGCCATTCGTGGACATTCTGAAGCGGATAGCGTGGCGCACGTATTGAACAGTTCTTTGACCAAAAAGGAATTGGACCAGGTACACGAAGACCTAATCGCAGGCAAGACCAAGTTGCTCTACGTCGCACCAGAATCGCTCAACAAAAACAGTAACATTGAGCTGCTGAAGCAGATCACCATCAGTTTTTTCGCCATTGATGAGGCGCATTGTATTTCCGAGTGGGGACATGATTTTCGCCCAGATTACCGCACCATCAAAGAGAGCATTAAAGCCCTTGGGCGCAAGCCCATCATCGCCCTCACGGCGACCGCAACGCCAAAAGTCCAGGCAGATATTATCAAGACCATGGGCATGGACGAGCCGGACATTTACCTCAGCAGCTTCAATAGGCCCAACCTCTATTACGAGGTACGCCCAAAACGCGACATTGACCACGACATCATCAAGCTATTAAGCCAAAACAAGGGCAAGAGCGCCATCGTCTATTGTCTCTCGCGGCAAAAGGTGGAGGATCTTGCCGAACAGCTGGTCGTGAATGGCATCAATGCACTGCCCTACCATGCCGGACTAGAAGCCGCCAAGCGCGTCAAGCATCAAGATGCCTTCCTCAATGAGGATTGCGACGTCATTGTCGCGACCATCGCCTTTGGAATGGGAATCGACAAGCCCGATGTGCGATACGTTTTGCACTACGACATGCCCAAAAGCTTGGAAAGCTATTACCAAGAAACTGGGCGTGCCGGCCGCGATGGCGGCGAAGGAAGCTGTATCACTTACTTCGACATCAAAGACATCGAGCGCCTGGCGAAATTCTTGAGCAAGAAGCCCGTCAGCGAACAAGAAATAGGCCGTCAACTTCTCGAAGAGGCTACCGGTTATGCCGAGGCCGCCATTTGTAGACGACGCGTGCTCCTGCACTACTTCGGAGAATCCTTCCATGAAGATGATTGTCAGAAGATGTGTGACAACTGCCGTCACGAAAGAGAGAAAGTAGATGCCAGCCGCGAGCTGTTAGACGTGATTTCATGCATCAACGAGACGCACGGTAAATTCAAGACTTCGGAAGTCGTCAACATTTTGCGCGGTTCCATGACGGCCATCCTATCGCAGAATAATGCGGACCAGTTAGAAAATTGGGGCAAGCATAAAGACAAATCTGAAACCCACCTGCGCGCCGTCATCCGTCAAGGGATCATCCGTAACTACCTCGAGAAAAACATCGAATCGTATGGAACGGTGCAAGTCACCGAGAAAGGGAATACCGGTAAGTTGCCAAAGGCATTCAGGGTCAGAAAAGAATTGGACTACACCACCCTGAACAGTGGCGCCAATGAGACCAAAAAGGTAGTCGCCATGGACGAGGCATTGCTCAGCATACTCAAAGACCTAAGGAAGAAGATTGCCAACAGCAAAGGCGTTCCTCCGTATGCCGTTTTTGCAGAGAACTCCCTAAGCGAGATGGCCACCATCTATCCTTGTACGCTGGATGAATTGAAAAACATTCAAGGGGTCGGTGAAGGCAAAGCCAAGAAATTTGGGCAACCTATGGTCGATGCCATTGCTGCCTATGTGGAAGAAAACGACATCGATCGTCCGCAAGACATGGTCTTTAAGAGCGTGGCCAATAAGAGTGCGCTCAAGGTATATATCATTCAAAGTACGGACCGTAAACTGCCGCTCGACGATATCGCCAGCGCCAAAGGATTGAAGATGGGCCAGCTCATCGAGGAAATGGAAAGCATAGTGTTGAGCGGAACCAAGATCAACTTTGATTATTACCTCGAGGACATCATGGACGAGGACAGCATTGAAGAGGTATTCGACTTTTTAACGGAAGAGTCCGAACATGGCTCGATGGATGAACTCCTCGAAGAATTTGGGGACGATTACGACGAGCAAGAACTGCAGCTGCTTCGGTTGAAATTCTTCTCAGATGTAGCGAATTAGAAAAAAAGCCCGCGAATGCGGGCTTTTTTAGTTCTTGAAATAGAATTCCAAATCTTGCGGGCTCCTAGGCAATGGCAGGTTTGCCGTGACTTTACTGAATTCTAGAATGCTTTGGATGGTTTTTTCAGACGCTCCCACGTCCAAGTTTTCGTAGGGTAAGGTTTTCGCCATAGTATATCTGTTAATGTTACATCAATAACGGCGCTTATTCCTGCTTCGTATATCCCACTCAGATTTTTATTGTTCCAAGCTTATATTGTGCTGGGCCATCAGCTTTTGAATGTTGCTGATTGCGTAGCGCATACGGCCTAAAGCTGTATTAATGCTCACTCCTGTTTCTTCGGCGATGTCCTTGAAACTATATTCACAGAACATGCGCAGATGCAGCACCTTGCGCTGCTCTTCCGGCAAATAATCAATCAACTTGCGCAGATCTTCATTGATTTGGGCTTCGATCCAATTCGCCTCAAGTGGACGATCTGATTCACCGTAGGTATCAAATACCGTATACTCGCCGGTTGAACGCACTTCCTTTTTGCGCGTTTCTCTACGGAAATAATCTAGGGTTGTGTTGTTGGCAATGCGCAACGCCCAAGGCAGGAATTTTCCTTTCTCCTCGTAATTAGACTTACGCAAGGATTTGATAATCTTGATAAAAGTCTCTTGAAACAAATCATCCGCAACGTCCTGATCTTGGACCTTGGAATAAATCTGTATAAAGATGCGCTTTTGATGTCTTCGGATTAACACCTCTAAAGCACGCTCGTTTCCGCTACGGTAGAGTTCCACAAGAACGTGGTCCTCACTCTGATTTAACATCATAAAATCAAATTTTAGCGTAGCAGTTTTTCTATAAGCAGTACTTCTTTTTAGTGTTTACAGGGTCTAATATAGGTTAAACTTCCAAATACCGTTCCAAATATTCGAAGCTTTAACTGTTTTTCACAAACAAGTAAAGGGTTACTTTTGTTGTTTCCTTGTTTGCTCATGACCCCAACCATCGACATTAAACGCGCTGAAGTCCACAACCTGAAACAAGTTTCGGTCAGTATTCCGCGTAACCAATTAGTCGTCATCACCGGGGTCAGCGGTTCCGGCAAATCTTCCCTCGCCTTCGATACCTTATTTGCAGAGGGCCAGAGACGATATGTCGAGAGCTTGAGCGCCTATGCGCGCCAGTTCTTGGGAAAATTGGACAAACCAAAAGTGGAATCCATCAAAGGAATCCCCCCAGCGGTCGCCATTCAGCAAAAAGTGAGCAGCAGAAATCCTAGATCAACTGTAGGAACGACCACAGAAATTTACGATTATTTGAAGCTGCTCTTTGCCCGTGTGGGCCGCACCTATTCTCCTATTTCCGGAGAGGAAGTCAAACGACACCAAGTTCAAGATGTTATAGCGCACCTGAATACGCTCGAAGAAGGAACGCGATTCATGATCATCGCGCCCGTCACTTATAGCGACCGGACTGCTGAACAGCACTTGAACATACTCGCACAACAAGGTTTCTCCCGCATCCTCCACAACGGTAGTGTAGAGCGCATTGAAGATGTTATTCAAGAGGGCGCTTATGACGAGGAGGTGATTCACTTGGTGGTGGACCGTGCGGTCGTTCGACCAGGCGACGAAGAAAACGAGCACCGCCTCCAAGATTCTATTCAAACCGCTTTCTTTGAAGGACGCGGAGAATGTTGGATTGATTTCGCCAATGGTGAACCTGCCTTGATTTTCAATAATCTATTCAAACTAGATGGTATGAGCTTTACGGAGCCGTCTACCGATCTATTCAGCTTCAACAACCCTGTGGGGGCCTGTCCATCGTGTGAAGGATTTGGAAGCATCATGGGCATTGACGAGGACCTGGTCATCCCCAACCCGCACCTGAGCGTATACGAAGGAGTCGTCGCACCATGGCACGGTGAAACGATGAAACGTTGGAAAGAAAAATTCATCCTCGGAGCGGCAGCGCACAACTTCCCCATTCACAGGCCGTACATCGACCTAAATGATGCGGAAAAGCAACTGCTATGGGAAGGCACCAAAGGCATTAAGGGTATTGACGATTTCTTCAAACATTTAGAAAGCAAGAGCTATAAAATTCAATTTCGCGTGATGCTCAGCCGTTACCGCGGAAGAACGAAGTGCCCAACTTGTAAAGGCAAACGATTACGCCCGGAATCGAGCTATGTAAAAATCAATAACACCACTATTGATGCGCTGGTTGAAATGCCACTTAATAAGCTGCAACAATGGTTCAAAGATTTAGTCTTGAGCGAACAAGATGCGGCCATTGCTAAGCGCCTATTGGTGGAAATTGAAAGTCGTTTGGGATTCTTGGTAGATGTAGGCCTTCCCTACCTGACCTTGAACCGCGTAAGTAGCACATTGAGCGGTGGCGAGAGCCAGCGCATACAATTGGCCACCTCCCTAGGATCTTCCTTAGTAGGTTCACTCTACATCATGGACGAGCCAAGCATCGGTCTTCATGCGAAGGATGCCGAGCAACTCATCAAGGTCATCAATGCCTTGCGAGATAAAGGAAATACAGTCGTCGTAGTCGAACACGAGGAGGCCTTTATGCATGCGGCCGATTATTTGATCGATATCGGTCCAGCTGCGGGTAATTTGGGCGGAACGATAGTAGCAGAAGGTACTTCAAACGAGGTGCTGTCCAATCCAAATTCCCTTACCGCACAGTACCTGAACGGCAGTAAAAGCATCTCAAGTCCTGAAGCGCTCAGATCGGCAAAAAAATGGATTGAAATCAAAGGTGCTCGACACCATAATCTCAAGGGCTTTGACGTTCAATTTCCATTAGGAGTTTTCAGCGTGGTTGCAGGGGTAAGCGGGTCCGGTAAAAGCACCTTGATCAAGAAAATCCTGTACCCAGCCTTGAAGAAGCACTTCCATGAAGTGAGCGAGCGCCCAGGCATTCATAAAGAACTTTGTGGGGATTTGGGAAGTATTGACCAAGTAGAATTGGTCGATCAAAATCCCATTGGGAAATCAAGTCGTTCCAACCCAGTGACCTATTTGAAGGCGTACGACGATATTAGAAACCTATATGCCACCACTGAACTGGCAAAAATTAGAGGCTATAAGGCGAAGCACTTCAGCTTCAATACCGATGGCGGTCGTTGTGATGCTTGTCAAGGCGAAGGCGAGATAACCATTGAGATGCAATTTATGGCCGATGTCCACCTACCTTGTGAGACGTGTGCCGGGAAGCGATTCAAAGCCGAAATTCTTGAGATCACCTATAAGGACAAGAACATTGCGGATATCCTAGAAAGTACCATTGACGAAGCCATCGACTTCTTCAAAACACACAAGCAACATAAGATTGTCAAGAAGCTACAGCCGCTTCAGGATGTGGGATTAGGCTATGCACAGGTCGGACAAAGCAGCTCCACACTAAGCGGTGGAGAAGCACAACGCGTCAAACTAGCGTTCTTCCTATCCAAAGGCGAAAAAGCAGGAAATACACTATTCCTATTCGACGAGCCGACCACAGGGCTACATTTTGACGACGTTAACAAACTTTTGAAGGCGTTCGATGCGCTGGTTGAGATGGGACATACTGTGTTAGTTATCGAACACGACCTAGATGTTATCGCTAGAGCCGACTATCTTATCGAGATAGGTCCGGAGGGTGGAGAGCTTGGTGGACACTTGCTGTACGCAGGCACACCCAAAGAGATAATTCATGTTACTGAGACCCCAACAGGCGCTGCACTGAGTAAACAGAAAAAAGTCTCAATTGAGACAAATTAATATTGCGGGGCATGGTATTAAATACGTATTGTGTATTTAAACACTTTACGAGTCTCAATCGAGGCATTTGTATCAAAATCCTGCTTATCTTTACCACCTACCTTTATGGGTAGCTTAGGTTTATTGGTTTGGTGTACGGCTCGCTTTGCGGGCCGTACTTCTTTATACCAACTTCGATTTCCAGTGGTACATCAAGACCGCTGCTGCCACACTTACGTTCAGACTATCAACAGCCTCTCCCTCCATAGGAATAATAGTATTCGTATAACCTTGGTGCAGCCAATGTGAACTCAACCCACCGCTTTCCTCACCGAGGACAATGGCTGATTTCCCTGGCCAATCCAATTCAAACAAAGATACCGAATCCATGTGCATGTGGGTAATGTATATCTGAAAGCCGTGCTGTTCGAGGAGTAATTGGACCTCCGCACTGGTGCCTAAAACAGTAGGGACCTCAAAAATTGCACCCGTAGCATTCCTCATGACATTAGGCCCGTAAAGATCTAAGGCTGCATCTGCAAAAAACACTGCAGCTACCCCAGCCGCTTGTGCCGTTCGAAGGATGGCCCCTGCATTACCAGGCTTTTCAATCCCTTCTACCACCAACACACCACGAGCCTCGCTTAATAAAGCACCTAGTTCATCAAATGTCCAATGGCGCTGCTTAAAAAGCGCAACATGTGCCTCAGTACTACTGCGGTAAGCAATTTTCTCAAATACTTTGGCACCCGCTATATACTGTCGCTCAAAGGATTGCATCCAATGTGCCTGTGCGGCATCCTCCTTTGACCAAAGCTCCAAGCCTGTCCAACCGGAAGCCAAAGCACGCTGAATTTCACGCGCACCTTCCACTACACAGAACCCACTCTGTTTGCGAGCACGGGCCTTTGTTAATAATTGGACAATCTCCTTTACTTTTGGATTCGAAGTGCTTGTGATTAAATCATTCATAGATGGGTAAAAAGGATAAACCAAAGAAAATCAATTTAGAGGACTTAGGAGGCTTTGTGTTCAGTACAAATCCAGATTTTGAACCACCAATGGATGATAACGAAGAATTTTTAGATCCTTCCGAGCAATTGCTGCTGTGTCATTTTGAAAAAAAAGGCCGCGGCGGCAAGCAAGTAGTGATCATTAAGGGATTCGAAGGGCCGGAAGAGCAGCTCAAAGAATTGGGCAAAGAACTCAGACAACATTGCGGGGTCGGAGGATCTGCTAAAAATGGAGAAATCTTACTTCAAGGCAATGTACGAGACAAAGCGATGGACAAGCTCAAATCGCTAGGATACAGCACCAAAAGAATAGGCGGGTAATCGAGTATAAACACTCAATTTGTCTCGATTGAGCACCAAACCTACAGGAAGCACAGGTGTCTCTTATGAGACTACATGTCGTTCCGCAAGTGCGCGCTCATAGGCGGCCTCGTATTTCGGTACTATGGATTCTATTCCGAAGACCTTGGCACGTTCGAAAGCGTTTATTTTAAACTCCATTAGTCGCTGAGGATCTTGTAAGATTGATAGACCGTGGGCCACCATAGCAGCGACATCACCCACGGGAGATAAATATCCTGTCTGACCGTGCACATTCACCTCTGGAATCCCACCAGCGTTCGTAGACAATACCGGTACCCTTGCAGCCATCGCCTCCAAAGCCACTAAACCAAAACTCTCGGATTCAGAAGTCAGAAGGAACAAATCGCTCATGCAAAGCAATCGACGAACTTCATTGGTCTTTCCAAAGAACTTCACACAATCTGTCAGTCCTAGTTCACGCACCTGCTGTTCCGCTTTTTCGCGTTCAGGTCCATCACCGATCATCAACAGCACAGCATTTTCTTGAGCACGAATACCAGCGAAAACATTGATGATATCTGGAATTCGCTTCACCTTTCTCATATTCGAGATGTGCGTAATGATTTTCTCCCCATTAGGTGCGATTTGCGCACGACGGCAATTCTTATCCCCGCGATAGAGATCCAAATCAATGAAGTTTGGGATGACCTCAATCTCTTTTTTAATATCGAAAGAATCCAACGTGTCCTGACGTAAACTCTCACTCACCGAGGTAACCACATCACTCTTGTTAATGGAAAAGGTTACTGCCGGTTTGTACGAGGGATTCTTACCGACTAAGGTGATATCAGTGCCGTGCAGTGTAGTCACTACAGGAACGTACTTGCCGTGCTCCTCCAGAAGGATCTTCTTAGCCATGTAAGCGGCATAGGCATGGGGAATGGCGTAATGCACATGAAGAATATCCAGTCCCTCATTAATGACCGTATCTACCATTTTAGAACTCAACGCGAGCTCATAGGGCTGGTACTCAAACAGTGGGTAATCGTGCACATTTACTTCATGGTAGTAAATGTTCTCCTCAAGAATATCTAAACGAACCGGCTGGCTATAGGTAATGAAATGAACTTCGTGGCCTTTTTTAGCCATTTGAATGCCCAATTCCGTGGCCACCACACCGGATCCACCATAGGTAGGGTAACAAACTACACCGATTTTCATTCTTGCTAGGGATTAATTCAAGGCGTCGTAAAGATACCCCTGAATATTAGTTCGGACGTCTAAGGTACTGAGTTTCCAATTCTCTGCGTCTGGGTAGGTGCGATTACTCAGGAATATGTACAACAACCCCTCTTTGGGATCCATCCATACCATGGTTCCAGTAAAGCCTGTATGACCAAAACTCAGATCCGAGGCACAGGTACAACTTGGACCCGGACCATCGCCTAATTGTTTTTTATCAAAGCCCAATCCTCGTCGATTATCTATTTCGCAGAAGGCACAACTACTGAATTTCTCAATGGTCGATTCCTGGAAATAACGAACCCCACCGTAATAGCCGCCATTGAGGTACATCTGCATTATTTTGGCCAAATCATTCGTATTGGCGAACAAACCAGCATGTGCAGCAACTCCGCCAAGCATAGCAGCGCCCATATCATGCACGCGACCGTGCACGGTAGTGTTGCGCCAGTATCCATCTTCTTCGGTAGGTACGAGCTCATCAAGGGAAAAACCACTTTCTAAGGGATTGTAGGTGAGTCGCTGAGCGCCCATAGGTCCATAAAAAGTATTGGTCACCCATTGATCCAGAGGTTCATTAAAACGGTCCTCTAACATTTCTTGAAACAGGTAATAGCCCAAATCCGAATAGCGGTATTCCGGTGCCTTCATCTCACTCTTTGCGAGCATATGAAACATCGTGTCCCTAATTTCTTGACGAACATACATGCCTTCATGTATTTGAGTATACCCCAATTGCGGCATTGAACTGTACCAATACGCTCTGGCACTATCAGATTTTATCGTGTGTACATAATAGGGTATCCAAGCATCTAATCCGCTTTGATGCGCCAGCACATCCTCAAAGACGAGGTGTTCCTTACCAGAACCGTCCAACCGGCTCGTGTGATTGCCTAAGGTCGTTTTCAATAATAAGGGCTGCTTCTCGTACCATTTCATGATTCCAGGCAGCGTCGCAGTAATCTTAGTCACCGAGGCAATATCATAGAGGTCCGTCCACCTTACCGGCGTTGACTTAGCATAGGTATGTGAACCAAAGGATTTGGCATATACGACCGTGCCGTGTCGTGCCACTAATACCTGTGCACCCGGCGTAGCCCCTGCCGCAATGGCGTGCTCTACGGTAGAATCGATACGGTTTAAAGGCCCCGCATCAAGGCCTACCTCAAAAGGGATTCCGTACTTTAATCGAAGTAACTCTTCAGTTTTCTCGCCATTTCCGACGCTCCCCCAGTGGTTCAAATCCACAGGCAAGGAACCCTTGGTCTCGCGGGCACCAAATAAGAACTGAGGCGCCAATGACTGGGCGTATTCATCGTTCTCATACATGATCAACACTCGAACATTTTGTCCCAGATTGGGATAGGTCAACACCCCATAGGGATTGCCAAAATGCACAATATATGTGGGCTTACCGGTGGCCGCTAATCGCTCCAGCAGCTCTTTCTCATAAGCTTCGAGTTTATAGCGGCGCCACGGATTCTTCGTATTTTGATGGAAGGTCACCACGAAGGCATCTTGGGATGCCATTATACGGTCATCCACATCTACACCGTGATGGTGAGACATACCTACATACCTATCCAAATACTCTTTCACCGTTGTGGCCGATTCGAAATCACCCAAAGCAATATGAAGGAAGTTTTGCTCTACATTTTTTATCGGGAAAGTAGCCGTGCCACGCTCTAACAATGTCGCCGCATTTCGAATGAGGTTGAACGACACTCTTTGGTTCAAATCTTCTCTTTCAAACGAACCATGTTCTGAGGTAAGTAACGACGGATAAGCCGACCTTTGAGCCTCGAGCCAATCCGTATACGCCCTGCAATTTGATTTTGCCACCAAGATTCTTCTCACGCGCTCGTCCAAGGATTGGATAGAAATTTTATCTGTGGCCAAGGCATTTTGGAAGGCTTTGGTGGCCTTTGGCACGTCCATGGGAAAGAGCAAAATATCATTGCCCGCGGCAAACGCTGCCAACTCAAGTTCCCCTGGAGGCGCAAAGGCCGCAGCACCCTTCATATTAAGAGCGTCGGTAATAATGAGGCCTTCATATCCCCATTGATCTCTCAAAATCTCTTGAATGACCTTACGTGAAAGACTCGTGGGTTTTCCGGAGGGCTCAAGGGAAGGAATATTCAAATGAGCAATCATAATAGCCCCAACACCTGCATCAACAGCCCCCTTGAAAGGCACCCACTCTACCTCCATAAGCTCACTAAGGGTGCGGTCGACTTTCGGCAAGGTTTTATGGCTGTCCTGATGCGTATCGCCGTGGCCTGGAAAATGCTTTCCACAAGCCAGCACACCATTCTCTTGAATCCCTTTAACGACAGCTACGCCCAGTGTATTGACGAGAACTGGATCTGAACCAAAGGATCGCGCACCAATAATAGGGTTGTTTGGATTCGTATTGACATCTAGTACGGGCGAGAAACTCATATGTACGCCGACGGCAGCACATTCATCCGCCAATGCATTGCCTAAATAATACGCATCCATTGTTCCGCCCGCAGCCCCTACGGTAAGTGAGGTTGGGAACTTGAATGTACTGTCCAAACGCATGGCTTGTCCCCATTCAGCATCTTGCCCCACGAGTAAGGGAAAGGATGCTGCACTTTGAAGGCGAAGCAGCAATTTCTTTTGGCGTTCAGGTCCGCCTTGCATGGTAATAACACCTCCAATGTGGTATTCGCGCACGAGTTTTTCTAATTCCGCTTGATGATCCTCGTCTTTGTTGCTGTAGGCAGCGACCATGAATAATTGGCCAATTTTCTCATCCAACGTCATCGCGCTCAAGGCGGAGTCTACATTAAACGATTGAGCATAAAGCCCTTTACCCGGAAAAACAGTGAGTAAGGAGGCCGTAAAAATGGCTTTTAGAAAGCGTGTGTGCATAGGTCGATAAAGTGCCAAGGGGTTCTTACCTTTGAGATGAGAATATAGAAAGATATGGGATTCTTTGAACGACGCCAACCGCGCGGTTTTCAACACCAGCCAAGATTTCACGACGAGCGCCAGGAGCGCCTCCGCATCTTGGAACGCAATGAAAGCGTCGACGAAATTCCCTTTCAAAATAAAGAGAAATACCGCGATCGATTACGAGAGAATTGGGACCTGCGCAGAAAGCGTAGTGCCGGTGCCAGTGAAGGATTTGTAAAGCGCATCCTGATCAGCTTTGTCGCCCTCGCAGTACTTGCGGCCGTAGCCGTTTATTATATAGGATGAGTTCAATAATCGCTGTTTTATCAGACCATGTAGCCAATCAAATTGCTGCAGGGGAAGTGGTGCAACGCCCCGCCTCTGTAGTCAAGGAGTTGTTGGAAAACAGCATCGATGCCGGAGCTACAAAAATCACCTTGCAACTCGAGGGATCGGGACGTACACTCATCTCAGTGACCGATAACGGAAGTGGTATGGGTAAGGAAGATGCCGAGCGCTGTTTTTTACGCCACGCCACCAGCAAGATTAAAAACGCCGAAGACCTCTTCAACCTGCATACCAGAGGGTTTCGCGGGGAAGCCATGGCCTCCATCGCGGCTGTATCACATACATTGATGCGCACCAACACCTCGGAAGAGGGTCTAGGTCTTGAGATCAAGCTAGAAGGCGGCAGCATCGTCGCGAAGAACCCCTACCCCTGTGCTCAAGGAACCTATGTAGAGGTCAAGAACTTATTTTACAATGTACCGGCACGCCGAAAGTTCCTGAAGAACGATCGTGTAGAACTGCGTCATTGTGTCGACGAGTTTCACCGTGTGGCCTTAGTGCATACCTCCATCGAATGGATTATGAAAAGCGACGGCAACACCTTGTTTCACCTCAAACCTGAGCCCCTACGCCGCCGTATTAATGGCATATTTGGCCGAAAATTCGATGAGCGTCTGGTGCCCATTGAGGAAGAAACAGAGGTCGTAAAGGTCAGTGGATTCATTTTGAAGCCCGAGTTTGCCAAGAAGAAACGCGGCGAGCAATTCTTCTTTGTCAATGACAGGTTCATCAAATCACCCTACCTACACAATGCGCTTCGTGAAGCGTTTGAGGAGGTCTTGACCGCTGAGCACCATCCGGGATATTTCTTGCATTTACAGGTAGACCCTCAAAGCTTGGACGTCAATATTCATCCTACCAAAACAGAGGTGAAGTTTGAGGACGAGCGCACCATCTATGCGGTGCTGCGCAGTGCTGCACGCCACGCTATTGGGCAGTTCAATGTCGCTCCCGCCATTGACTTTGATGCAGAACAAAGCTTTAAAGTTCCGCCCTTACCTGAAGGACACCTTCCAAAACCACCTCAGGTCCAAGTCAATCCGAACTTCAACCCCTTCGAGTCAACGAAATCAAATCCGCCACGCATCAGGTCTAACGACGAGCGGTACGAGCGTATTAAAAACGAAAAATACCTCAACGTCCAGCAAGCTTTCGACGCCCCAAAAGAGTGGAACATCGAAGATGCCCTGCCTGTGGACCCCGTGAGCGGTAAAATCATCCGTTGGGGCAAATACGCCATCACGACACTAGGTGCGAAGGCACTAGTGATTGATATCAAAGGGGCCCGCTTCAGAATCTTGTACGACCTAATCTGGTCGAAGCTCCAAGATGCGACCGTGCCTTCACAACAAGTATTGTTCCCCAAGAGCATTTCCTTAACCATGGCCGAAAGAGCACTATACCAAGAGCACGAACAAGATTTCACCATCGCAGGCTTTGACTTGGCCCCAGGAACCACAAAGGGCGAATACGACATCAAAGGAATCCCAATGATGCTCAACGTCGAACAAGCCATACCCACACTAGAAGCACTGTTCGAACAATACCATGAGCAAGAAGAAGCAGGCGAGAACAAACTGCTCAAAAGCATCGCCTTGGCAATAGCTCAAAACGGGGCGGCCACTCAAGACCCAAGAACCGCAGAGGAACTATACGTGTTAAGAGAACAACTCCTGAGCAGTTCCAACCCACAATACACTCCCAAGGGTAAGAAAATCATTGTAGAATGGAGCCCCGAAGAGATTGAAAAAGCATTATGATCGTACAACGCAGATTTAGTTTAATGCCTACCGTCGTGAAGAACCTGTTGATCATCAACGGCCTGTTCTTCCTTGGAATGTACAGCATTCGCAACACCTTCGGCATTGATATCACGGACTGGCTCGGGCTGTATTTCCCCTTATCAGACAGCTTCCTCCCGGTCCAACTAGTATCTCACATGTTCATGCACGGCAACTTGGGTCACATATTCTCCAACATGATCATGTTGTGGTTTTTGGGAAGTGCGATGGAGAACTACTGGGGCCCGAAGCGATTCCTGATCTACTACCTCTTGACCGGATTAGGCGCCAGCGCCCTACAAATAGGAGTCAATGCATTGGAATATTTCCAATTAAGTGCTCAACTCGACAGCGCCGCCATGGACACGATTCTGAGCAAGGGCGGGGACATCATTAATCAAGGCATGAACTACACGGATCCGGTGTGGGGAGCGATGAACAGATTGCTTCACGTGCCAATGGTCGGTGCCTCGGGCGCTGTCTTTGGCGTACTGCTTGCGTTCGGAATGACCTTCCCGAACCAGGTGATCTACCTGAACTTCTTCTTCCCAATCAAGGCCAAGTATTTCGTAATCGGCTACGGCCTACTAGAACTCTACAACGGCTTTGCGGTGAGCAATAGCGGCATCGCACACTTTGCCCACCTAGGCGGGATGCTTTTCGGCTACCTGCTCATCAGAAAATGGCGCAGAGAAATGTATCTTTAAGATTCCAGACCCCAGGACATGAGTGATTTCATCGATAGAATCAAACACGACGCATTCAAGGGCGATTATTTGACCCGATTACTGTACCTCAACATTGGGGTGTTTCTATTGTATAGCATCTCAAACGCGTTTACCACGCTATTGACCGGCCAGATGGGCTTAATCCCTCGCCTAGCCGACGATCTATTGGCCCTACCGTCCACACCATGGAAACTGGCCACCCGTCCGTGGACCTTGCTGACCTACATGTTTACACATTTCAGTTTCCGCCACATCCTCTTCAACATGCTCATCCTGTACTTCTCAGGCAAGATGCTGATGGAGTATTTGGGCGAAAAGCGCATGCTCGCATTGTACATCTACGGGGGCATTGGCGGCGGACTGCTCTACATCATTCTCTACAACATCAGCCCTATTTTGGGTGCGGGATCCATGGTTGGTGCCAGTGCCGGCACCATCGCTGTATTGGTTGCCGGAGCCATGTACTTGCCTACTATGCCGGTCCGATTATGGGGGATCTTCGAAGTAAAATACTGGATGCTTGCTGCAGGCATTGTCCTGCTCGACATTCTCAGCTTGACCGGCTCCAATGCCGGCGGCCACATCGCCCACCTCGGTGGAGCCATCGTCTCCTATTTCTTCATTCGTAGCATGCGCAACGGCCACGAATGGAATGTGTACCTGTTCCAAGTCATCGATGCGGTGCGCAACACCCTTTACAGAAACTCACGCAAACGCAAGGGTTTCAAATTTGGCGAGCGCAATTATACCAAGTATGAGGAGGTAAAAACGAAAAAATCGGACACCCCGAAAACGGATACTGCCAAAATGGACGCGATCCTCGATAAGATCAAGGAAAAGGGGTACGACAGCTTGAGCAAGGAGGAGAAGGCCTATTTGTTTAAAATCTCCAAGGACCAGTGAAAAAGCGCCTCTGGATACTGCGAACGTTCAACGTAGGACTCTTTTACGCCACACTACTTATCGGCTTTGGATCATTACTCCCCGGCCACTGGATTCCCGGCTCCGGAGTACTGAGCATCCTGTTTCCATTCTTGCTGTTCCCACATTTGATCATGATTCTGATCTGGGCCCGATTCCGTCCTCAGCACATGCCCAAAAACCTCATCGCCTTGGGGCTGCTATTTTTCCCAGTGATGGCGCAATTTCCCATAGGCACCTCGCCGGCTCCCGAAGAAACCACTTGGAAGGTGGCCAGCTACAACGTTCGCGCCTTCTACCAGCAGCGCGGCATCGCCAACGACATTGCGCAATGGACGCAAACAGAGGGCGTCGACATTTTGTGTACCCAAGAGATGCGTCGCAGCGTCGCCAATCCGGTGGCCGCACACTACCCTTACCGGGTCTATGCGCCGAACAATAAGAGAATTGGGACCGCGATGTATTCAAAATTCCCTATCATCAACCACGGTTCCTTGGTGTTCGAGGCCATTGAAGAAAACTCCTATGCGAAACGGAGCGCAGGTTATGCCGACATCGCTCTGCCCGACGACACCATTCGTATCATCAACATCCACCTGAGTTCTACCGGCATCAAGGACATGGACATGGAGATTGAGCCTACCCGCGAGGAATGGATTGAAAAGGGCCAATTCATGGCTAAGAAAATCGCCCGTTCAGACAGAGACCGCGGCAAACAAGGGCGAAGCATCTTGCAATGGGTCGACGAAAGCCCTTATCCTGTGGTACTCACCGGAGACTTCAACTCCGTTCCAGGCGGGAATTTATATGCACGCTTGCTATGGAAATTGGACGATCCCTACCTCTTCAGAGGATCCGGCGCATGGGGCTCCTACCTCCCACTGTTACAAAAGGGTGTGCCATTGCGCATCGACTGGACCTTGGTAGACGAACAATTGCCTTATTCAGGGCAATACCTCAGCGATGTAGCCTTCAGCGATCACCGCCCGCTCGTCACCACCTTTAGCGCTCGAACCGAGCCTCAAGAAGATTAAGGGCATTGAGGGCATTCGACTCCACTCCTCTCACATATTCCGGATAAACGCGCAGCACCTCGTCGTAAAACAAAGGCACGAGTGCTTGTGCTTGCATGAGGTACTGATCCGCCTCGCGCATCAGCGCACTGCGCTCCTCACCCGGTGGCAAGGCACGTATCTGCTCGTACATTGCATCGTAACGCGCATCCTCGTACAAGCTGTAGTTCGGGCCATTTGGGGCCTTGTACCCGCTGTAGAACAGCATCAAGTAATTTTCAGCATCCGGGTAATCCGCAATCCAGCTGGCCCTGAAAAAGCCCAAGGTACCGGCACTCTTCTCACTCCTCAAGGTCGCAGAAGGCACCACATTGACGCCTATGGACCAACCGAGGCCGGCCATCTCCCCCTGCACGTACTCGCACAGATCTCGGTAATTCGCAACGGTCACCAGCGTCAGTTCGGGCAACTCCATTGAAGCCAACAGGGCAGCCACCGAATCTGGTGCATAGGCAGTCCCTATGCTATCCTGGTATTCCGGTAAACCAAATGGCACGATTCCTCCACGTGCAGGAATTCCCACGCCATTGCGAAGAGACTGTATCATTTCTTCCCTATTGATTCCCGCATTCAGGGCCCAACGCAATTCCTGTGGCAACCCTTTTTCAGCATTGAAAATCAAATACTCCGTATTTAAAAACGGTGTGCGCTCCAACCGATGACCTTCTTGGTATCGCGATTGCAGTTCACCAGATTTGGTCAACAAATCGTCTTTAAAGCTAGGGTCGAGGTTGGGTAAAAAATCAAAGTTCCCACTGAGGTACTCCAAGAAAGCGCTCTGCTGATCCGGTAAAAAGGACACACTGATGCCGTCGAGATAAGGTAACGGCTGCCCTTCGGCATCCTGTTTCCAGTACTGCTCATGTTTATGTAGGACTAATTTTTCCCCATAATGCCAGCGGTGCATTTTAAAAGGGCCCGTGCCCACCGGCGAAGTAGCCGCCTCCACAGCACCCGCAGGCATCACCCCGCAATACGGCATGGCCAAAAGGGACAAGAACGAGGCATTGGGTGCATGAAGCTCAACGATTACCGTGCCCGCCACACTCTCGTGAATGTCCAAAACATCGTCCAAAACCCAACTGCCCGGAGAAGCGATGGCAGGATCTTGCAATCGCTTGAGACTATATACCACATCTGTAGGACTGAGCTTCCGTCCATCGTGAAAATAGGCCTCGCGTAAGGAGAACTCATAGACTCGGCCATTCTCAGATACCGACCACTGAGCCGCCAAGGCAGGAACTATTTCATTCTCGGCATCTAAGGCTACTAAGGATTCAAACAATTGCTGTACCGCCCAAATGGTGCTCTTATCCTTAGCAAACGCTGGATCCAAGGTAGGTATGCCTGCAGGCTCATTATACCTGAAGACCATTTTATCCGCCTCCCTTTGAGGCTCACACCCTACGAGTGTGGTGAGTACAAGGCATACAAAAAAGCCCCCTAGAAAGGAGGCTTTTCGTATCGTTATGCCCGTATTAAGCATCAATGTTAGCGTATTTAGCATTGCGCTCGATGAAATCACGACGTGGCGGTACATCATCTCCCATCAACATGGAGAAGACACGATCCGCTTCCGCGCTATCGTCAATGGTCACTTGCTTCAAGATGCGCTCCTCAGGATTCATGGTAGTATCCCAAAGTTGTTCTGCGTTCATCTCCCCAAGACCCTTGTAGCGCTGGATACCAACACCGGAACCTGCATCTCCACCAAATTCTTGAGCAATCTGATCGCGTTGCTTATCATCCCAAGCATAGGCTTGCTTCGCGCCTTTCTTCACCAAATACAATGGTGGAGTTGCGATATACACGTAGCCCAATTCTACTAGCTCACGCATGTAGCGGAAGAAGAAGGTCAGGATCAACGTTGAAATGTGGCTACCGTCCACATCGGCATCCGTCATGATCACAATCTTGTGGTAGCGGAGTTTATCCAGGTTCAAGGCTTTACTGTCCTCCTCTGTACCGACACTTACACCAAGAGCGGTGTACATGTTCTTGATCTCTTCGTTTTCAAACACCTTGTGAGAAATGGCTTTCTCAACGTTCAAGATCTTACCACGAAGCGGAAGAATAGCTTGGAAATTACGGTCACGGCCTTGTTTCGCCGTACCACCCGCAGAATCACCCTCCACAAGGAAGATTTCACATACATGCGGATCTGTTTCAGAACAATCGCTCAGCTTTCCAGGCAAGCCCATAGAAGACATGGTCCCTTTGCGCTGCACCATTTCGCGGGCTTTCTTAGCAGCCACACGAGCCTTGGCAGCAAGCAATACCTTTTGAACGATGACTTTCGCTTCGTTCGGGTGCTCCTCCAAGAAGTTCGTCAACATTTCGCCAACGAGCTTATCCACTGCACCGCTGACTTCTTTGTTTCCGAGCTTAGTTTTAGTCTGACCCTCAAACTGAGGCTCCATCACCTTCACGGAAATAACCGCCGTCAAACCTTCACGGAAATCATCCCCGGCGATTTCAACTTTTTCTTTAGCCAACAAACCACTTTCGTCCGCATACTTCTTCAACGTACGGGTCAAGGCGCGACGGAATCCCGCCAAGTGCGTACCACCCTCATGCGTGTTGATGTTGTTGACATACGAGTGGATGTTCTCGTTGTAGGTCGTGTTGTAGTGCATGGCCACTTCCACTGGAATACCATCGCGCTCTCCTTCCATACACATCACCTCAGGCATGATGACCTCGCGGTTACTGTCGATGTACTTTACAAAACCAGCCAAACCATCTTCGCTGAAGAAACGCTCACCAATAGGCTCGCCTTTTTCATCGAGTTCACGAAGGTCCTTCAAGGTAATGGCGATGCCCTTGTTCAAGAAGGCCAATTCGCGCATGCGCTTCGCCAAGATCTCGTAGTGGTATTCGGTTTCCTCGA
>Ga0255772_10001123_pt1 | contig 26594 bp, 28 predicted proteins | sample 071ome_34_FD_179970 | JGI IMG/M metagenome (GOLD analysis project Ga0255772, IMG submission 179970) | Coastal salt marsh microbial communities from the Groves Creek Marsh, Skidaway Island, Georgia - 071411BT metaG (version 2) | ecosystem: Environmental > Aquatic > Marine > Intertidal zone >...
CAGTTATAAATGACTGATGCAACTTTAGAAATATCCACAATTGCTTGTTGGTAAAGAATGACTTAGGTACATGAACATGTATACCACATGTACTTGCCTCCCAAGCAAAGAATCCTTTACCTCTCAAAGCAGACCAGTTGAAGGCTTTATGAGCTGCGATAGTCATTGGCTGACTAACGAACTCTGCACCATCATCTAGAGAGCCATCATATTTAGCAATGACAAGCTGAGAATGTTTGTCATAGGATTTTGCCTCGCAAGGCAATTTTCTATGCATTTCAGTTATTGCTTCATAGATAGCATCTTCTACTGATTGCTCGTAAGCATCGTAGTTATGCTCTACTTCTAACTCAATACCCATAGGGATGAGTCCTCTTGTGTTTTGTACACTGAGTTCACGATAGCAGTCTGTTCTGTCAGCTTTGTGACGTTCCCATACTCCTTCATGTACAGTGTAAAAATCAACACTAGGTTTGACTGAGTAGTTTTGTAAATAGGTATTTAAACCATCAGATACAAAACAATCTGCGTCATAACACATATGTCGACCTCCTTTATGTTTAATGAAAGTATCCTTGTGATACTCTCCCGCAGAGCACCATTGCTGATGCTCTGTACGGAGATTATCTACTACGCTCTTCGTCTTCCCTAGCACTAGGGGTTCTTAAAGAACGTCGTACCTCTCTATATCTTTGGACGGCTGCGACTAATGGAGCAGACATTCTTCTGAATCCGCCTATTGCATCAGATTCTTCATAGTCGTTCCATGAATCAACAGTGGTATCATAGTCATCAACATAGACATCGTCATAGTCTTCGTCATATGTTAAGTTATCAGCTGATTCATCGTCCCAGATATATGTAGTACTAAAGTGGTCAAATAACCAACTTACGTATCTTTTATATAGTCTGGCAATTTCAGCATCTACTGACTCTGCTATTTCTCTTTTATATGTTGGCATGTTTTCAGTCTTACCAACATCGTTGAGATACCACCACATTCTTAGAGCTTGTTCCTCTTCGTCAGTTAAGTCTCGTAGATAATCCTCTACTTCTTGCTTAGCTTCACGAACACTAGAATGCCATTCACCATTTTCATCGAGAAGTTCTTCAACTTCTGCAACGGTATAAGAATTGCTATAAGTAGCAGTTCTTCTTACTCTGGCTGTCCACTCCTCGATACGAGTGTGGTTTATTCTCACTCTAGATTGTGTGTCTCTAGATAAGTCACTTACTGCACTCATTAAGTCATGGTGTGCCCATGATGAGTCCATAAAGTTAACTTGTTTTTGACTATTTTTGTTCTTAGGTCTAACTAAAAACGGTGGCAACTGTGCCATATAGTCCTCCTTTATGTATTAACGTAGTCATACTTGACTACGGGTAATCCGATTGACTACCTGGCTGGGCCCCCATTACAGAGGCCCAGTTGAGCTAGTCAATTAGCTTTTGTTACCAAATAGCTTAGGTTGTTCAACAGACTTGTATATTTCAAGACTGCGTTCCAATTCCTCAGCTTCTGCTTTGGTAATGTCATCATCTTCGAACCAAACACCTGCTTCTTCAGCGTCTAGTAAGTCTTCAAAGAATTGATTTGCTGATTTACATTCAGGCAAACATTCTCTGTAGTCACCATACACTAATGAACCGCATTCGACACATTCGAATGATTCACCGTTGCCAGTAGGAACTGCTCTCGCATATTTCTCTACGTCTTCCAGTGTATTTAGTCCAAGCTCCGACCATTCATCACACATGTGCTCAGTACCTACTACATCGTCGTCATCGACGTGTACACCAGGTATTTCACATTGTTCTGAACTATTGACAATGGTATAGTCGTTATGTGGTGTTGACCATGTTCTAGATGGTTTCCACAAACGCTTGGCTTCGTAACTATGGTTACTGTACCAAATACCGTTCTTGTCGTAGTTACCAAGTTTTTCACCTATGATATAGGAATCGAACTTGAGTCTCTTGTCAGATGTTATGAACACGAGTTTGTTAGGGTAGCCATCAGAATTGATAAGCTGTTCCAACATTCTAGTGAAATATACATCATCAAGTGACGTAATGTCAATTCTCTTCATCATGGTCTCGATGAAGAACCTAGTGTCAGACATGTCTGATTTTTTAGGTGGTTCAAAGAAGTCAGGCATCATACCGTTATGAGCCATAACAGTATTCTTGTTGACTTTGAATGGATGTGTATTTTCCAAACAAACAGAACCATGAGTAGCTATTCTCATATGGACTAGCATATCTCTGTCTCCGTGTTTAGCAGATACTTCCTTATAGAGTTGCTTGAACTCTTTAAGTTCCATCGCTTTCTTGACAGCAACTTTGTCACCGTCAATATATCCGATACCACCACCATGTGGATTCGCTTGCCACATGTTTTCTAGATTTTCCTCAGGAAGCTGTGTTCCTGCAGGAATTCTTGCGATTATACACATTGTATAATCCTCCTTTTATTTGTGTCACACTTGTAGGCAGTGACGTGCTCCTAGTACATTCAAGGCTTACCCTTGTAAGTACCATCGAGCCCACTGTTTCCAATGGGCTCTAGCTACTTACTGCTAAGCAGTTCTGTCAATTAGATAAGAACTTGCGTCATTATCTACATTTTCAGAGTAGTTTCTTATTATATACTGTTCGATATATTGTGTCAAGTTAGGATATTTATCAGAACGAGTCTGTAATACCCAGTGATAAAAGTATTGCTCATCACTAATGTGTTTAGCTATAGCTCTACCATCATCTTCTTGCTCAAAGTAACGAGTAATAGAAGTGAACGTTGGCTGACCTTCTGGTGAAGGAAAGTTTGGTAGTCCACTAGCAATTACATCACAGTACTCTAACAAGGCAGTCAAGAACTCATAGTTCTTCATGATACGTGCTTTGAGTGTTGCAGAAGCAAAGCCTCTGTACTCAATACGACCAGTACCAGAGTAGTTGACTAAGTTGGTACGATTGGATGATGAATAACCAGCTCGTAATTGTCTATAGGCAGAATTCCACCCATGGTGTAACAAATACGAATTGTAGTCGCTCATATCCATTCTGTCACGTACATCGCTTGCATTTAGTGCTTGTAAAGCCCATGTAGCATAACCAGCATCGGTTCTCTGCATGATGTCAGATAATGCGATGTATTGGTCTTCAGTACTAAATAAGTACTTAGCTACAATGGAATTATGCCAAGCAATCCAAACAGCGAGTTGAGGAACTGTAAACAGACCTCTACCGATGTTCATATGCATACCACAACGTTTGTTGAAGTAACCTCTCCAATCATCTTGTAAAGCATTCCAGAAAACTTCTGGTAGCTTATCGACGAATGTATAGGTCATTGGCTGGAACTTGAATTCCACACCATTTGCTCCAAGTGAACCGTCATAGCTAGCGACAGCAAGTTGGTTCGATTGATTGAAATTAACACCATAGCTACCAACTTCACTATGTAAAGTTGTTAGTAGGTTGGTAATATCTTCATGAACGTCGTTGCGTGCTTGTATCTCCAACTCCATACCAATTGGCTTGTACCAGTCAACATCCTGATGCATTTCAGCTTTGGTTGCGAAGATATTATTACTATGTGACAAAGGTATCAATGATACTTCGCCGTTAACATAGTTAAACAATCTCCAATTCAACTCATAGCTGTAGTCTCGGACCTGCAAATAAGGTGTAAACGGTATTGAATACAACATAGCCTTGACTTCATCTAAGTAGTTATATCGCTTGATATTTCTAAGTGATTGTCTAGGTATATTGCTGATTACTGTCTCAGTAGGTCTAACTCTATTTGCATCAACTACGTTGCGTACAAACTCGAAACGCATATTGTCAACTGACCATACGTTAACGAAGTTATCTCTACCGATAATGCAATGCATACAATATCGTTCTCTTGACCAGGACCCTCGTGGCTTACAGGTAACTGTATCTTTGTTATAAGAAACAATTACGCCGCAAGAGCTACAGACTGATTCAGTTCGTCGTCTAGTCTCAATGTACTTAGACGGCATCAATCTGTCTTGCAAGGTTGAGTAATATATACCCATAACTTCATTGAAGTTATAAGTAAGAGTGCTACCTCTCCAGCTGTTATAGCTGATATATAACTGACCAAGGTTATAGAAAGAAATTTCTCCAGGGACAAATCTTTCAAACCCAAACTTCATAAGAGATTGAGTATGTTCAGTTTCTGTCCAATCTGGAATTTCAAACCAGAATTTATCATCCTGCTTTGCTTTCTCAATATAATTGGTGTGTCTGACGATAGCTTCTTGAGCTAATTCATCTGACTTATAGTCAAATGACTTAACTTGTCTGAGCCCGCAGAACTCTTCCAATTGCTGTTCTAACCACAAGGTTACCCTTTGGTTTATGTTAGTGTATACGGAGTCGTCAAACAATTGTATACGTCCTTCAGAGACATATCTATCAGCGATACCATCTTGGTCACTAAATAGATTCAATTTACCATTAAGGTACATTGACTCAATGAAGGAAGTAAGTTTTGCTATCAACTCCAAGTAAGTGAGATTTGTGTCTCTCATTACCTCTCCTTTATTTTTTTAGTTAGTTTTACGACGGTCGAGTGACGCTTTTATCCCCCGTGTCGAGTAAGTTATTAACTGTCACTTAATATACCTACTGGCGAGGGTACAACTTGTATACCCTCAGCCACTAGCTACAGTTAAGCTTCGCCACCATATTCTTCAATGGATAAACTATCGAAGTCAACAAATTGTCTATTCATGTATAGCTGAATAGCAACTGTTACTTTTGCTTCTTCTTTATCTATTGAAGGGAAGTCAAGGAGACCCTCGTCTCTTCCTGCTTCCATGGACGCAAGGTTAAACATCACTTTGAGTTCTACACTAGGTTCAGTTAGTGTAAAGTCAAGGATGTCAACTGTAGACTCATCGAATGTAGACATCATGTCTTCAATCCAATTTGCCATTGCCATTTCCCTTCTTTGTTTGTATATGGGGGCCCGAAGACCCCCATAGATTGTTTAATTAGCTTGTAAGTCTTTGATAGAAAGGTGATACCCACTCACCATCAACTACTTTAACTTCAGTAGTGAATGGTAATCCACCTACATAACCTGCAGATGACATATCAGTTCCTACCATGACGGCTAGAATGTGTAGAGATATTCTATCAATATCGTTTGCTCTAGGAACAAACATTAATATTGCATCAATGATTTCTCCAACTAGACTAGGTCCTCCAGGCAACATCTGGAAACTATCATCTGAAGGTGGAAACTTTATCCAACCTTTCAAGACGAAATCGATTTCCTTATCAATCGCCCAAGCTTTTTCCAATACCTTCTTCTGTAAATCAGTTAACGGTGTAACTGATAAACCGAAGAACTTAGCAACTATAAGTTGCAATTTCCCAAATAGGGTCATATATTCTCCTTTTTTAGTAAACGGTTTCTATACAAACCGAGTGTCGCATATCCTTATGATACACAACCACCAACCCACTGTCAAGCAATGGGTTGGAAGTCATTATCACACTAAAGTAAGATAGGAGTGCTTCCTAGCTAATTTAGCTTCTAATATGACGTCAGCTTGTTGAAATAATTTAGTTATTTCTTTAGCCTTTATTTTGTAAATGAGAGAATCTTCTGTCTGACACCAAACAGAGTCATTGTTTCTCCCATCACTTGTCCATATATATTTAATCGTTGACGATTTTATATGGCCTTCTGGAATGTCGTCCTCAGTGTATGCAACGTCTCTACTAAGACAATCATTACATCTTGTAGAGTCGTCAACACCATCTTCGACTTCTCCAGTATTTATATTTTGTACTACTGTTTCAACAACATTAGTACTATTGCACTCTCGACATAACCATGCCATGAGTTATCTCCTTTCACTAATGCCAACAAGTTGGCAGAATTTGCGATACCATTTGAATATACTCAAAGGTGACAATTGTCCCCCGAACAGAAATAGCCAAATGATAATTGGTAACCAAAAATATGGGTCACTAATCATATCGCTCCTTTCTCTTATCTTTATAGATAAGTCCATGCTCACCCTTGCAGATGAGCATGATTTATCTACTTTGTGAATCTGCTGCAATCTTTACAGCACTCTGCTCTTACTTGGCCTATCCAATACCATCCTCTTAAATGGCTATCAGGTAGTTTGTAAGCTAAGTGTCTCATTGCTTTAGCAATAGGATTCATAGCATTACCACCAAAGAACAGAAATACAAAGTCATAGAATTTATATTCCATGTCTCTACCTTTCTCTTATCTAGTCTTATAGATAAGTCCAAGCCCACCAATTACGATGGGCTTGATTTATCTACGTTATTCGTTATCTTCTAAACTATCTTCGTACATGTTTTCAGCGTCAAATGGATTGACGTATTCTTCATGAAGATAGTTAGTTTGGAATTCGTCCATAACGTTCCTTTCTCCTAATCTGTTATATTAGATATTCTCCGTCTTCGTCTTCCACACAGCATTCGCATGGTGGAGTAACGAGGACTTTGACATTTTTGCCTGTGCCATCAGGTTCTGTGTTTAGTACAAGTACATAAGCACCATATACTTGAACACCAAGAGCACATGCTTCAACTTCATCTGTGATTCTACCTAACCATGAATACCACCAAATAGTAAGTTTCATTTGTAGGAAGAAAACCATAGAATATATCATGTCTTTCTCCTTTTAGTTTCGTAAGCTGGTTTCTCAAATTGACGGAGCTTACACCCGTCCCCCGTACAGTCGAACTTGATAGTCCGACGACAGGGGTCAGTGTTTAAGAAAGGCCATAACCAAACACTCACCCCTGCCTTCGAAAAGGCAAGGTCAACTAGCTTATTCAGCAGTTTCTTCAGTCATAATTAACTGACGAACATCTACTGTCTTTAGCCACTTGATGTCGATATCCTGTAAAGCATATTCTGATTTATCAGGTCGATGACAGACTTCGTCCCAACTAGCCATGTCTTCTTGATATGTTTTAACATTCAATCGATGGTTTTCCAATAAGTAATCTAGCTCACTAGAAGTTAGCATTCTATGATGTTCCCACATTGGGATGTGAGTATCGCCATAGAATCTAGATACGTGATACATCGTTGTAGCTGTATACATGACGTAACGTTCAAGTATATCTTCGCTAAACGCAACCCAACGATGGGTATCTGAGAACCAGATATGACCAGTCTTTGAGTTGAACATGAACACGACCCAAGTAAAACCCTTGAATTTCATGTATGAACCATCAAATTCATCAGAGTAATCCTCGACATATTGATAAGGAATCAATAAGCCGACAATGTCCTTAGCGGACTTAATTGGGTTGCCAAATTTATCATTGGCACCGATTATGGGTTTTTGAGAGCCCAATAACTCTTGTACAATACCTATGAATTTCTTCATGGTACCTCCTTTATATAGTGGACTAGCCGAATTGCCAGTACCATTGAGCACACCACTAACAGATGATGTACTCTAGCTACTGGCTATGTAGCTATTTGTATAGATAGTTGTTTAGGTTTGTCACAATATGCTTTCGGCATACAACTTCAACCACTATCTAGATTGTTTTCAGTTAACGTTACGAATTAACTGTTAGTTATTGCTGCCATGGCTTTGAGTTTAACCTTGGCTTCTTCTAATGAACATTTATCACGTTTTGTAATCATGTTTAGTAATGATGTACATGTGACACATTCATAAGAATCACCTAGGACCCAACCATGAAGCTCGCAGTGAGCTGCTTTTGGCGATTTAATCACCCTCCTTTCTTTATTGCCTAACACCCTGTATCTGTTATTACAAAGTGTTATAGCACTTCCCCGTCAGTGCAACTTGATTAAGCTACAAGCTTCACAAATTGCATCATCAACGGAAAAGTTGGGGCCAGCACACCAAGAAAGGCTAATAAAAAAATGTGCTCGCCCTAACTACCACAGACGTTTGCTCTACTCCGATACAAGTTTGACCACCGTCAATGCTTAAATTGACTACGTCGTTTGAGGCTAGTAAACAACATTGTGTAGGGGGCCAGGCGACCAATACCTGACCCCCCTTTACACGATTACTACTCGTCGCCAAAGCGGTAGGACACAATGCCAGTTGTGCCGTCCCACTGTGGTGAAAAGTGCTCCCAGACTCTAGCCAATGCTTTCGCATCGTCTAAAGCTGAGTGCTCTTTGTAGCTACCCAAACCGAGTTCATTGTGTAAATGAGTCAAACGAGTCCCATCACAACGTCCGCAGTTTGGATAATGCTGCACGACTCTGTTCTTATCTTGGTCTAAAATAGATTGGATAACCTGTCGTGAGTCGACAACAGGTATACCAACCAATCCCTCTAGTGTGATGCTAGAAGGATTGCCACGATAATCCCATGCAGCCACATAACTATCAATTAATACTTTCGCATCAAAAGGTGCATTATGTGCTACCAAGTAATCGGCACCAGTAGTTTTGATAAAGTTTTGGAATTCTTTAACAAATTGAACTACTGATGGAGCACCGACTGTGTCATGAGGATGTACGTTGTACTCCCCATTGACCTTCCACCACTTTTCTCTGACTGTCCAGTATACGTTAGGTGGTGTAACGTAACCTGTAAGACCAGCTCCAGCACTTCCAAAGGAAGCACCATAACTAACCATGTCATCGAATGCCATCGGATTCCCAGCACGGTCGACTCTGGCAAAGTTGGCTAGACCTTGCACAGCATGTCGAATCCATGCTCCTGTTGTTTCGAAATCAAAAGAAATAAATTTCTTCATCTTTCCTCCTTTGTCACATTGTAGGCTGTGACTAAGCCTAGTGCCATGCAAGGGAATCGAACCCTTGAACAAGGAAGAGCCGAGCGTAGCGAGGCTCAAGTTTCACCTTGTCAACCATTCATGGCTGTTCACTTAGTTGTGAACTTTCTTTCCTGTTATGTTTTGATTAGGATTGATAACGTTTCCTGCAAGATATCCTTCAAAGTTGTGGACATAGTTCCACATACTTACGCATTTCTTACAGTAAACAGTTTCAGTCTTAAATGATTCTGTTGCTACAGGTGTCAAGCATCTATAGCAAGCAGTAATATAAGACATATCACTCCTTCCTTGTGGGCATTGTCGGTTGCCCACTAGACCGTTTGGCTCACTTGGATGATAAGGTTGCCAAGCCCCAGAAGCTATTCAGTAAGCTTCATCACTAAACCAGCGAATACTACGGATAACCATAGCAAACCCCAGTCAGTGAGAATCCAGAAATAAATCATGAATCCTTCGTAGAATTCTCGATACATTCTGTCTCCTTTCTTGTAGGCTTTGTCGGTAGCCTACTAGACCGAAGCAGTTTTATGACATACTCACGTCAGGTCTCTTGGCTAACAAGGTAATGAGACCAATCCCCGAGCACTAGGCTGTTCTACCGAAAGCAGCCATGTTTGCACAGTCATAACAGATGTTATGAAGGGCATCCATGCAGCCTAGGTAGATAGCATCTGTACCAGAATGGACAATGCCAGACTTTGGGTCTGCAGTGCCACATTTGATACATTTGTTATCTGCCATGCTTCACCTCCTTTGGTGTTAGTAGCGGATTAGCTCTTTACTAATCCTATTAAATTACCTAGAGAAGATGTCTAGGCTAGTGCCCATAGTAGGAATCGAACCTACTCTAGTACCATAATGGGCTTGCTGGTTGAGTAGCAGAGAGAGCCAGCATCTCCGTCCAATTAGTTTAGATTATCGGATATCGAGATAGGGAAGTATCTCGTATTGATAATCCAAACTAGATAGTGGGCAAGCCACTGCTGGAATGTTAGGTATACCACAGGTACACCTCATCTCCAGTTGTTTGGAGAGGAATATGGATTGGTAATCCATATTACCCCCTTTCTCCAATGTATACACTGACAACATGCTGTCAGCAGCTATTGGATAGTTGTGATGTGGGCTGTTACTAACATAGTTAAGTAACGCTCAACCCTGGTTCGCATCAAGGCGACAAGAGTAATCTAGGACAGGACCTACATAGCAGTGTGACCTACTAATGCCTACCCTGATTACTACTTGTCTGAGATTAAAGGTGCATAAACTCCCTTTAGGAAGTCATGCACGAACCACTCGTTGTGCAATTAATCTATCCTTGATGATGGACAGCATACATAATATGCTCTCCACCACCAAGGTGGTGGCAAGGCGACAAGAAGTAGTAACTGACAGGACTTACATAGTAATGTGACTTACTAATGCCTACCAGTACTACCACTTGTCTGAGGTTAAAGGATTGAACAGGCTTCCTCACCTGTCAATCGGACCACTCGTTGTGCAGTTAACCTATCCTTGATAGTGGACAACCTACAGTGTAAGCTCTCCACTACCAAGGGGAAAGGTAGTGGTGATAGAAGTAGTTAAGACAGGACTTACATAGTGTATGCTAATGCCCACCTTAACTACCACATATCATAAGAGTTAACAAACCCTAACAGGGTGATAAGCGTTGTAGTAACCAGGACTTACATGGTGTCACAAACCAATGCCTAATTCTACAACAACTTATCGTCGCTAAAGGTTTGAACAGGCTTCCTCACCTGTCAAACGAACCACCTTTGTGCAATTAGCTCAGACCCTCCTAGAGTTTGTTAACCCTTATGTTTATAGTATGATGATGGTGGGAGGCTGTCGGCACGTCTCACGACGTTCCTGACTAGAAGGACACTCCCACCAGATAAAGGATGACACCCTTCAATTGGGTGCCCACTCAGTCAGTAAGTTGGTGCGGTAAGTGGTTGTTTAGAGCCACCTAGGCTACCAACTCCTGACGGAGTGCTGGAGACCCTTAACAGAGGCCAAGGAGAAGCATGTTAAGGTCTCCAGATGTACTTTAGGGTCACAAACCCATGGTGTACTTTCGAGTCATCGACGAATGTCGAATGCCAGTAGCTCGTTGAGCCGAACTGACGTTCCTCTACCAGTTGCATGAACCTTCATGCAATGGAGGCAGGTTACGATAGTGTGATACGAAGTCGTGGCTGACTAGGTCAGTCCCCGCTTCTCGCTGTTGTTCCTAACTGGTTGTTAGGCTTCACAGCTCAAACTCTTAACTTTGCTTAGGTGAACCTTGAACTTCAGGGCCCAAGGTGCTCAGTTAAGAGTATGTCACACCGTCGTAACGGGTTATGGCTGCCAAGGCCACTGTTCGCAGTAAGAGGTTGTTTAGAGCCTCCTAAGCTAGCAGCTCAGACGTTCATCATCAAGCGATATGCTCACCCTTCCGCGTTCTCACCCCTAGCTCACTCAGCGTCCTCTGCGGACAACCTTTCGGCTAGGGCTTCCAGCTAACAACCTTTTGAGTTGCTAACCTTACAACACATTGCGACGCCCTTGAGCAGGCAGAGGGTCAAACGGCGTTTGACTTACCCTACGCTACACGAAGGCACGTACAAGGTGAGCATCACTCTTGACGACGAATCGTCGCGGCGATTATGACACTGTCTCTTCAGGTTCCAAGGGGGGTGCCCCTTGAATCGCTGAAAATAACAAGCATCATTACTTAGCATCTCGCACAAAAATCTCTTGTTTTCAAGTTTTACCAATTCGACACTAATCCCTTATTTCTATGTTTCTTGGGGTAAAATTAGCTTATATTATGGCTAGACCTACTAAATTGACATATAAACTCATTGAAGAGATAAGTAATTGGCTTAAAATGGGTTATTACCAGGAAGACGCTGCCGTTATGGTAGGTATTTCACCTTCTACTTACTATGATTGGATGAAAAAAGGTGAGCAGTCTTTTGAGGAAATGAGCAATATGATGCTTGGAGACGGTAGCGAAAAGAATGACGTCGCCCTTGATATTACTGATGATATTGAGATTGTTGATATGTATATGGAGTTTTCGGAGGCAGTAAAAAAAGCAAGAGCCGAAGCGGAGGGTGCTCATATAAGAAATATAAGAAGAGCTAGTGATAATGGAGTATGGCAAGCAAGTGCTTGGTGGTTAGAGCGAAGTTTTCCTAAGAAGTGGGGTAAGAGGTCAAGCCTAGAGATAGGCGGAGAAGGTGGAGAGCCAATAAAATTTCAGATTTCATACGGGGATTAAGCTTCCCGTACAATTTCCTCTTGTTTTCATGTCATATCATATAGACACTATATGTAGTACCTTTATGTTTACTCTCTATATGTACTGTTTTATCGAACATTTGTTCTAATAATGGTAATGAGCATTAGTTTCCCTTAATAAATCTTTTAATGTTTAATAAATTAATTAGAGTTCTTGTATGGATAAGGTAAGCTTATTAGCTGATGTATTGGGTATACCTAAGTGGTACTCAGACGCAGCTTGTAATACAGTATTGAATCCTGATTTGAACGCAGACGAATGGTTTCCAGAACGAGGCAGTTCTACTAAAAAAGCAAAAGAGATATGTAATAAATGTCCAGTAAAGGAACCATGCCTAGAACAAGCTCTAGAACGAGGAGAGCGTTTTGGAATATGGGGTGGTAAGTCTGAACGAGAACGCAGAGCAATACGTAAAGAACGTAAAATGCAACCTATAGTTGACGACGATGATGACGACAACCTAATATTTTAAGGTAAATCGTCCTCAGTTAGCGTATAATCAATAAAAAGTCTGTCAAAGGCTTTTGTTGCTGTCTTTTTTACTTTTCCCCAGCGAGCTTCTTCCAATGTTTTTCTGTCAGTTAATCCAACTGCCATCATTGTCATATAATCTTTTATGTCTATCATCTTGTGAATATTATCACAAACTTAGATAATGTATGTATTTAATGTTAAATCCATGTTAAAAATTTTTTTTGTGATAGATTAATAATCTATGGATATCATACTCGGCGGAATAAGATTTAAAACAAAACCTGAAACAGAAAAAAATGGAAAAATTACTGTTGAGATGATAAAGCAAAAACAAATTGTTGATACTTTTAAAATTCATGCAGATTTAAATTATAAAGAACAGATAGAAATGATTTCTCTTATTGTATTAGCAAGCTACCCTAGTTTACGAAATACCACAGGTTTTAAAATAAAGAGCTAATGTGAGATTGTCGGCATCCACACCGACCTCCTCCCATCATCGGCTCTTCTAAGGAAGAGCTGTATCTAAAACTAATTAATGATATAATTAATTATGATTTTTATAGCAATGCCTACAATGCATGACACAGAATTAGAACCGACAATTCTGAATGCTTTATTAAAGGCACAAAAACCTGAACAACTTGTATTTGGTATAAGATACTTAACTTCAAATGAAGAAGACATTCAAGCTTTTAAAACTTTACAAGGTCGATATGGGAGAAAAATAAGAGGCTTCGCAGATTTAATAACCAAAGATAATAGATTAGAAAAAATTGGTACTGGACATGCAAGGAAAGCTGTATCTACTATGTATGGTGGAGAAAGATTTATTTTAAGTATTGATTCACATACTTTGTTTACAGACAATTGGGATTTTAAATTAAAACAACTACTTCGAGAATCTAAAGAAGAAACTCAAAATGATAAAACTATTTTAACTGCTTATGGTGCAAGATATAAATACATAGATGGTGAAAGAAAATTTTTATCAAATCACCTTTTTCCTTACATGGGTTGGGAAGAAGACTGGAATTTAGATTTATATCCATTTTTAGATAGACCTGTATGGGAAGCATCTTTACCATGGATGGTAAAAAATATGAAAGAAGGTATGCCTAAATTTTTGCCTTGTCCTAAATTTGCATATAATTTTGCTTTTAGTGACAGAATGTTTTTAAGAGGTGAAGACACTGAGGTTGTAATAATGGAAGAAGATATATTAAAAACTTGGAAATTATTAAATCAAGGTTGGGAACTTGTTTTCCCTAATACTGAAGAACCTATTATTGGTCATTTGTATCTTACTGAAATTATAAATCATGCAAATAATGGTGCAGGAACAAGAGCATTTTATCAGAATTTTATTAGTCCAGATGAACAAGCCGCTTTACTTCAAAAAGAAAAAGAAAATGTAATAAGATACTATAACGACCCCTTGTTAAAAGATACTATAGATAAATACGAAGAATGGATTAAAGCAAAGTTTATGCAACCATCACTTCATAACAATTACATTCCTACTGAATGGTTTCAAAATGTGGGACGCTGAAAACGAAACTTGGGCTGAGTATAAAAAAAGACGCAGTCGTCAATCTGGTATTTCTGGCATGGGTCAAAAAAAAAGAGAAGGTACTGGAAAAATAAATAAATCTGCTTTAAGAGATGAAGCATTAAAAAGAGCAGGTTATCAATGTGAATGGCATGAATGTACTCAAAGACAATGGTTAGAAATGGCCCATATTAAAGCTATAGGTATGGGTGGAAAAAATAGAAATATATCCAACGAATTATGGAATGTTGCGATATTATGTAAGAGACATCATGATATATTTGATGGTAGACAACAAGCTGGTTCTCATATAGAATACCAGACTTTATTGAGAGGATATTTAAGAAGAGATGCCGAGATATGATTATCAATGTATATTACATAAATGTAATTTTGAATTTGAAATAACTCATAAAATAACAGAAGACCCTTTAATAAAATGTCCTAAATGTCAATCTAATACAAAAAGATTAATATCTAAAAATGTATCATTCGAGACACCGATAGATGTAGAATGGGAAAAAGACCCAAGTAATTTAAGTGCTAAAGCTCATAAACAATTTGCTGAAGCAAAGAAGAGGAAATTTAGATGGTAGATAAACCAAAAAATTTAAGTGATGTTAGAAGAATGGCTTTGAAAAGAGCTAAATATAGATGTGAATGGGCTGAATGTAAGCAATCAGAATATTTAAAACTTACATTATTACAAACTATAGGTTATCAAGGATACGATTCTATAGCTAGATATGATTTAGATAACTGTGCAATGTTTTGTGAAACTCATGATTCTATATACAATGGTAAAAACATTGCTGGTAGAAAAATGGCTTTTGGTAAGTTAGTTAAAGCATACTTAGACCAAAAAAGGAAGTAATGCCTATATATGTTCCTGAACTCCCAGGTTTACACGAAAATCAAAAAACTGTTGCTCAATCTAAAAGTAGATGGAAAATATTATGTGCTGGTAGACGATTTGGTAAAACAAGACTTGGTATTCATATGTGTATGGAAGTTGCTCTTAATGGTGGTAGAGCCTGGTGGGTAGCACCTACATTTGCAATTGCTAGAGTTGGTTGGAGAGCACTAGAAAACGCTGCTTATTCTTTTCCTGAAGAAATAAGACCAAAAGTTTCATTAGCAAACATGGAAGTTATTTTTCCTAATGGTGGTTCAATATCTTGTAAATCTGCTGATAATCCTCAAAGACTAAGAGGTGAAGGTTTGGACTTTTTAGTTATGGACGAAGCTGCATTTATTAAACCAGATGTATGGCAAGAAGTATTACGTCCTACTCTTACAGAAAGAAAAGGTTCTGCATTATTTATTAGTACTCCAATGGGAATGGATAATTGGTTTTTTGATTTATGGGAAACTGCAGAAAAGGGTTCAAATTGGGAAAGGTTTAGGTTTTCTACTTACGACAACCCAATGATTGATGACGAAGAAATAGATTCAGCTAAAGAAGAAGTAGGTTCTATTGTTTTTGCTCAAGAATATTTAGCAGAATTTGTTGATGCAGGCCAAGGATTATTAAAACCAGAGTGGATGACTTATTTTGATATAAGAGAAAGAATGTACATAGGTGGAGGAACACAGTGGAATCCAGGAGAATTAGTTCATTTTGGTTCAGCTGATTTAGCAGTAACTACTAAAAATGAATCAGATTATACGGTTATACTTTCGTGTGCTATTTCACCTGATATGAAATTATATGTAGAGGATATGGTTAGAGTTAAAATAGAAGGACCAGATATTGTGCCTACAATACAGCAAATGTACAATAAGTACAGATGGAATTATGTTTGTATTGAAAAACAAGGATTTTCAAAAAACTTTATTCAAATGGCTCAAAGAGTTGGAATGAGGGTTAGAGAAATGGATGCTAGCAAAGATAAAATAACACAGGCTATGCCTTTATCGGCTAGGATGGAGGGAGGCGATGTATTGTTTCGTCGTAATGCATCGTGGTTAGAAGAGTTAGAGAGAGAATTAATGACATTTCCTGTAGGTCGTCATGATGATATTGTAGACGCATTAGGCTTAGCGGTTCAAACATTAGTTCAGAGGAGAAGCTGGCAGGCATATTAATGGCACAAGATAAAAGTTTTTTAAGAAGAGTATCAGATTATTTAAATAAACCTAGCGAAGCACAACTTCGTAAGATGGCTAGTTACAATCAATCACTACATTCAAGTAGAGATACATCAATATTTGGTTATAACTCAACAGCAGGATTTTGGGAAACAGAATCACTAAAAGAAATTGGTGATGGTACAGCAAACTCTGCAGTGGTCGCATGTATGAATGTTCTTGCTACCTCTTTCGCTGAACCAGCATTGCAAGTTGTAAAAAGAGACCAAGTATTTGGTGACAGAGAAGTAGATTACAAACACCCAGTTAGTGAACTATATAGAAGGCCTAATGAATTTATGTCATCAAGTCTTTTGTCTCATTATATAATTATTTCTTTAAATGCACATGGTGACGCTTTTATTTATAAGAATAGAAATCAAAACGGTAAAGTTATTCAGCTAGTTCCATTAATGCCAAACTTAGTAGAAGTAAGAGGTAATACTAATAAACTTATCACTCATTACAATTACTATGCTACAGCAAAAAATGCTACATCTGGTGAACCTGTAAAATTAGACCCTAAAGATGTTATTCATATAAGACAAGGTATAGACCCAAATGACCATAGAAGAGGTCATGCACCACTTAAATCTATTTTAAGAGAATTAGTTGGCGACGAAGCTGCAGGACAATATGCTACTGCATTACTAACTAATTTAGCAGTACCTGGTGTAGTTCTATCTCCAAGAAATGACCAAATGGGTGGGCCAACAAGAGAAGAAGCTGAAGCTATAGCAGAATCTTATAAACAAAAATTTGGTGGTGCTAACAGAGGTCAACCAATGGTACTTTCTGGTGCTATGTCAGTTGAAGTAGTTTCATTTACTCCAGACCAAATGAGGCTTAATGAATTAAGAAGATTGCCTGAGGAAAGAGTTTCTGCTGTTTTAGGAGTCCCAGCTATATTGGCAGGCCTCGGGGCTGGATTGGACGCGGCCACCTACAACAATACTGCTGAACTTAGAGAGTTTTTTACAGAACAAAAATTAGTACCTTTATGGAAAACAGTATCAAATGAATTAACACATCAATTACTAATACCTGATTTTGGTGATAACGGAATGATGTGCGATTATGATATTCAAAATGTAAGAGCTTTACAAACAGACATGGACGAACTTTATAAAAGAGTAAACATGGGTGTTAATGGTGGTTGGATAACAATTGGTGAAGCCAGAAAAGTTGTAGGACTAGATGTTGATGAAAGACATAATGTTTATTTAAGACCTATGAATATGTTACAAGTTCCTGCTGATGGTTCAGAACCAGAAGCTCCTACAGCAGAACAAGAAAATACTAGAAATAATGACCCAGATGGTGGTTCTGTTGTTCCTATGGAAGAACTTAGAGCTGCTAGTGATAATCAAGCTAGTTATGAAGCAAAAATGTTAAGAGAATTATTTGATGCAAAAATGAATACAGGTGACGCTGTTCCTGAAACAACTAGACAAGCTGTAACATTTACACCATCAAGAAATATGTGGATGTTTACAACTGCTGAAGCTGCTTTAAGAAGAGCTAAAGAAATTGGTTGTGAAGGATATCATGAACATACTATTGAAGATATGACTTATTATATGCCTTGTTCATCGCATGAATCATTTGAAAGAACTAAAAAGTCTTATATCGATGGTATGGTGGAAGAGTTAAAAGTATCTATAGAAGAAGCAGAAGCAATTATGGAATCACAATTTGAAATAGAAGCTGAAAATATAAAAGCTAAAAAACCTAAAAAAGATAGAACAAATTTTCCAAGTCCAGGTGATGATAAACAAGTATCACTTTCAAATTCAAAATATAAGCAATTTCCATATGGATATGCTAAAGATTTAAAAGAAAATTGGCCTGAGATTTGGAGAAGAGCTGGTAACGGAGGTAATCCTCCTACATCATTTACAGGAAATGATGCCTTCGCTAATTGGACTAAATACAAGTCTGGTGATAGAAGTGAATCAGTTCTTAACTGGGTTCGTAGAAGAGAACGTTTTATGGGTAGACATCAAAACAATAACAGACTTAATGGCACTATTGCCAATATTAAGTGGGGTGGTGTTTCTAACATAGGAGTTTCTGCTATGAAAAAAATTATTAATGACCAGAAAAAAGTGGTCAGAGATAGAAGAAAAGAAGCTTCAGAATTAGCAAATAGAATGGCTGATGATATAGCTTCAAAAGCTGTTTCGGAGCAGATTAAGAAAACTTTAAATAATAAAGTTGAAGAACATAATTCTAAAAATCCGAAGTACAGAACTAATCTAAGAACTTTAGTTTCTGTATTTAATAGAGGTGTAGGTGCTTACAGCACAAACCCTAGTTCAGTTAGAAGTAATGTTACTTCTGCAGACCAATGGGGTGTTGCTAGAGTAAATGGGTTCTTACACGCTTTGCGTACTGGACGATTTAAGAGAAAGCCTTATGACCAAGACTTGCTACCTTCATCACACCCACTGTCATCAAAAAAAAGTGCTGATGAATTAAATAATAAAGTAGAGAACCCAAACACACCTTAAGATAAATACCACGCATTTTAAAGACTTTTGTTAATCTTTTAATATATGCACCTAAATAAATCTGTTAACAGTTTATATAGGAGATGCACTCGTGAGTGAAATTAAAAATATCGACCTAGAATTTAAAGCAGAAGAAGAAGGAAAAGTTTCTGCTGTATTCTCGGTTTTCAATACATTAGATAGCGATGGCGATGTTGTCGTTGAAGATGCTATCAAATCAGGATTTAAATCAGGTTCAGTTCCAATGGTATGGGCTCATAAATGGGATATGCCAATTGGTAAAGGTTCAATAAAACAAGATAAAGATAAAGCCACATTTGAAGGTGAGTTTTTTATGGATACAGAATCTGGAAAAGAAGCTTATAACTTAGTTAAGGCTATGGGAGACCTGCAACAATGGTCTTTTGGATATAGAGTTAACGATTCAGAAAGAGGTAAATTCAAGAGCGGTGATAAGGATGTTGACGCAAGATACTTAAAAGATTTATCAGTCTATGAAGTATCTCCTGTTCTAGTAGGTGCAAATCAAGAAACCTACACAATGGCTATAAAGTCTAATACTGAGCTATTAGAGGAAATGGCTAGAGAGAAAAGTTTATTAAGCTCAGAATCTTTTAGCGAGGAAAAACCAGCTGAAGATAAACCAGCAGAAGAAGTAGTTGCACATGATGCAAATGCAGAACACTGTGATTGTTGTAGCAAGGGATATGGTTCCTGTGACTATGACAAAACAGGTAAATGTGCAAAAGATATGGAAAAATCTGCTGACATTGAAGTTTCTGAAAAAGATAAGTCTTTTTCTGAAGAAGTCAAAGACGTGCTTGCTGCGTTGCATGACTTAATGACACGAACTAACGCCATTGCGATGTTACGTGCAAAAGATGGAAGGAAATTAGGAGTCAAGGCTACTGAAGCATTAAGGGCTGTTCAAGATGACTTACAAGATGCATGGGTTGAAATAGACCAATTTATCGATACAGTCGGAACCGAAGGTGCTTTAGAGTTAGAAGACTTAGACGAAGAACAAGCAGAGATTGAAGATGTTGTAGAAGAACCAACAGATTCAGTCGATACTGAAGAAGTAGCTGTCGAACCAGAGGAAGAAGTAGAGAATCCTGCTGAATCTGAAGAAGTAGAAGAAGTTACTGAAGTACCTGTAGATAACACTGAATCAGTTGACGAAGAAGACCTTGAAGACGAAGTGTGGGCAGAGTCTCAAAGATTAATGGCTGAAGCTGTTGATGTTGAGATTACTGACGACGAAGTATAAGTAATAATATTAGGAGATAAATACAGTATGAGTAAAGTACAAGAGCTTAAAGAGCAAATTGCTAAATCTCGTGAAGAACTTAAATCCGTATTTGATGCTCCTGCAGAAGATGGTAAGTACACATCTGACCAAAAGAATAAAATCAAAGGGTTAAATGATGAACTTGCTGCTTCATTAGATGAGCTAAAGATTGAAGAATCTAAAGCTGCTAATGAAAAAGCTATGGAAGTTAACAACGAAGTTGCTAACGAAATTCCACAAGTTGAGCAATCAGCAGGCGTAAAAACAATCGGTGAACAGTTCGTTGAGACTGACGCTTATAACCAATATGTTAATAATGGCGTTAAAGGCGTTGACTCTTCAGCAGAATTTAAAACTACTTTAAATACCACAGGTTATCCACCAGAGTCATTAAGAGCACCTGGAATATTACAAACAGCTTTAAGAGACCCAAATGCTGTTATTGGATTGTTTGACCAAATATCAACAACTCAAAACGCATATGTATATCTTGAAGAGACAACTTTCACAAACAATGCAGGTGAAATCGCAGAATCAGGAGACATCTCCTCTGCAAACGAATCAGCATTGGCTTTCACTGAAAGAACAGAAAGCATTCGTAAGATTGCTACTTTCTTACCAGTGACAGATGAGTTGTTAGCAGATGTTAGTGCTATTCAAGGATATGTTAACTCAAGACTCACAACAATGATGAGATTGAGAATGGACAATCAATTACTTAACGGTAATGGAACTGCTCCAAACTTGACTGGTGTTTTAAACAAGTCTGGTATTAACACATTTGACTATTCAAGCTACAGCGGTGAATTAAATAGACTTGGACAAATTTACCAAGCTATTACTGAAATCAGAAAAGACGCTTTCGTTGAACCTGATTCAGTCGTAATGCACCCAGAAGACTGGTATCAAATTGTTACAGCTGTAACTGACTTTGCAGGAACAGATTCAGCAGGTTATGCTGCTAAGAATCCATTAGTTGTAGCAGCAGGCGGCTTCGGCGGCGATGTTGCAGCAAGACTATGGGGTCTAAAAGTTGTTCCTTCAACAGCAATCGCATCAGGAACTGCCTTAGTTGGTAAGTTCGGTGGTGGCGATGCTGCTCAAATTGTCATGAGACAAGGTATTGACCTTGCTGTATCTGACAGCCATAGTGACTTCTTCGCTAAGAATCAATTGGCTATTAGATTGACAATGAGAATGGGATTTGTCGTTTACAGACCAACAGCTTTCTGTTCTATAACAAACTTCTAGGTTTGATTTAGACGATAGTGAGAAGAGCCCTCTTCGGAGGGCTTTTCTAATACCAAGTAATTTTATTTTATAAGTTAGGATTAATGATTATGTATACAATTCCAGAAAAAAATATTTATAAGCTACCTGATGGAAAGCTATGGGAGGGTGACCCAGTAGATGTGCCAACTTCTCAAGCAGACCTAATTGCTAAAGCTGGTAAAGAATATCCAACTGATTGGCTCAAAGAGCAAGGTTGGGGTAAAAAAGATAAGCCTGCTAAGAAAAAAGCAGCTAAAAAACCAGTTACTAAAGCAGTTAAAAAATCAGAAGTAGAAGATAAAGCAGTTAAAGTAGAAGTCGAAGACAAGTAAGGAGGTCTAAATGGCTTTCTCAACGGCATCTGATGTAGAGTCTTATACACAAATAGACTTTGATTCAGATTTAGAGACTCATTTAACTAATAATATAATTCCTTTTGTTGACGCATCAATTGAACAATATGTTGGTTATGACCTTAATCATGGTACAAAAACTGAAACATTTACAGGTGACCAAACAAAAGAAATATTTTTAAGACATCTTCCAGTACATTCAGTTACATCAGTAGTTGAAGATGATATAACATTAACAGAAGGTAATTCTGCTGATTTTGTATTTTATAATAGTGGAAGAATAAGAAGACTTGGGAAGAGATGGTCTTATGCTAAAGAACAAAACATTGTAGTTACTTATGTTTCAGGTTATACAGCATTTGGTGGAGGATTAGATACCGATTTACCAATTCAAATTAAAATGGTTTCATCAAGAGCAGCAGCACGTATGCTTGAAGCAATAATTGCATTTTCATCTCAACAAGAACCAGGTGAAATATCCGCACAAGGTGCCTCAACTGCTGGTAACTTCAATATGCAATCATCAGAATCAATAGGAGATTATTCAGCGGTATATTCAGTAGGTTTAGATGCATTATCAATTGCACCATTAACACAATCTGATATGAATATATTGGCACCTTATAAAAAAACATACTTTGTATAATGCCTAATAAAATAGCACCTTCGTTAGAAGAAGCTAAATTTTTAATTGAACAAAACCCTAACAGAATGTTAAAAGAATGGGCTAAAGAATGGGGTGTATCTATAGAAAGAGTACGTCAAATTAAAGAAGAATGTGGATTTCATTCATTTAAAAATGTTAATAATGAGTTAGTAGATGTAATTATTAACAGAATAAAGTATGAAGGATACACAATGACTAATAGGGATATGTATAAAGATTTACCTATTGGATATGATAGATTTAGAACTTGGTGTTTACAAAATAAAGAAATACAAGAAAAAGTTAATCTCGCAAGAGATTATTATTTAAGTAGCGAAAAATCAGAAAAAAAATGTTACAAGTGTTTAGAAACAAAAAATATATCAGAGTATGAAAAATCTCAGAAGTATAAAGATGGATACAATCGTTATTGTAAAGTATGTATTGATGAGATTGGAAATACTCATGAAGAAGTTAAAACTAAGGTTTGTTTACTTTGTCAAAATACTTTATCTGTTGGTTCTTTTAATGCTAACAGGAATATTGCTGATGGTTATTCTAGTTTCTGTAAAAATTGTCAAAGTAAGCAAAGACGTAAGAAACGTCTTATCCAATCGAAAATAGATAATCCCTAAAATCTAACTATTACCTACTATATTAAAAGTATGGCAGGTCAATATCCAAAAAGATTATTAATAAATAGAGTAAATGTTCAAAGAATATCTGGTTCTACAGTAGATAGCAGAGGACTAAAGTCTACTCAGTGGTCTGATTTAAGCACTGATAATCCATGTAGATTAAATTTAGTGGGTGAAAGTGAAAATAGAGATGGTAGAAATACCATAACACAGTCATGGGTAGCATATCTTAGTGGTGATGTAGACATCAAAGCATCTGACAGATTATATGAACCATCTACTGGAAAGTATTTCGAAATAGATTCAGTTGCTGTTTCTAAAAATAGAGTAGGTCGTACTTTTATGAAGAGGTTGTCACTACTTTATTTTGAATAATGGTTGATATATCTAAACAGTCAATAACGTCTAATTTAGGCGAAAGAACTGTAACATCAAAAGTTACTTATGTTGGTGAAATGCGTCCTGACGTATTTATTAGCAGAAGAACTGAAGCTAGGATGTTTAAAACTCTTAGGCAATATAACTGGTCAAAATCAGTAGGTGCTAGAACTGCGGCTTTAGATAGTTTATCTGATAGTACATATAGTATCCTACAAAGCTTAAACACTTTTCAAGCATTTTTATCTACAGGTAGTTTAGCACGTTCTATTGCAGCTCGTTATGCTTGGCAAGTTGGTGGTAGATTATTAGGTAAAGCACAAGGTAGATTATTACCACAAGGTGGAGGTCCGTTTGGAAGGTTTTTGCGTGTAAAAGGTGGTCAAGTATCTAGAAATATATTAGGTAAAGCTATGAAATTTTTCATAGAAACAACTTTTGATATTAAAGATATACCACAAATAAAAAGAAACGTAGCAGCTGAATTATCTAGTGCTTCTGGACTCGGACAAAAATGGCAAACACTAACTATGGTTAAAGCAATGCAGGCTGCACCTGACTTTAGAACTGGTGGATTTGGTGGTGTTCAAAGTGATAAAGAAATAGAAGAAACCTTAGGATTACAAAAAAAAGGTAGCATATCTAGAAATTCTCAATTTGTACAAAAATTAAATGCTGCTGGATTTAATGCATCTGAAATTACTTTGTTACAAAGAATTGCTGAAGAACAAAATTTATCTAACACTCCACTAGACAGTTTAAAAACATTTGGAAATAAATTACCTGAAGCGTTAGCAGGTGGAAGTACTAATAAATTAGTTGACATGGGAACAAATTGGTTGCCAATGGTTGGTAAAGATTTAGATAGATTTGTTGATGAGTTAGGTATGAATTTACCTGGAGGTAATTCTGGATTAACTTTTGCAGATTTAGCAAGACGATTATCAAAGATAGAAGAACAACAATTAATGTATGACAAAATTAAAAAAGATGCAGCTCGTTCATTAAACAGTCCATTAATGAGAAGGTTAAGGTACGAAAATCCAAAAGAATATCACAAAAAACGTCAAAAAATTATGGAAAACAGAGACAGAATAGCAGCTAAAAAAGCTTCTGTAGAACAAAAAGATGCAGCTGCTACAGGAGAAGACCCAACTACAACTAGACCTGGATTAGAAATGGGTACGTATGTAGATAAATATGGAAACACAAGAGTCAATTTAAGACCTAGAGACCCAAATTTTAAAGACTTAAGTGAATATTATGAATTTATGGAGCAAAATTTACCTGATGGTACATATAAAAAAGGAAAAAGAATGACACAAATTGTGTCTAGTAACTGGGAAGACCAAAAATCAACTGATAACTTTATTCCATCACAAAGTTTGATAGCAAAAGATATATATGAAATGGACAAAGCTCAATTAGATAGATTATCTAAAAAAACTAATTCAGCTGGATTTTTAGTTTTTGGTGTTGAGTTTGGAAAAAAATTAAGAGATGCTCAACAAATAGAATTTGGTGGACCTGCTACAGATAGGTATGGAACTACTAAATATAGAAGTGACAGATTCGTATATCCTGCATCAATGTTTATGCATAGGTCGGCTGAAGCAGCAGCAAATCAATTAGGAATTGAAGGTAAAATTGAATTTAGTAAAGCTAAATTCGGAGTAGTACAAGAAGCCAAAAAAAAGGCTGATAAATTTAGTAAGGACATGGAAAATAATGCTGTAAAAAAAGAACAATCATCTTTTAAACTTATTTTTGACTCAAGTGTCAGAGAAAACTTAAAACAACAAGCTATAGCTTCAAGAAATCTTAAATATAATAAAAATACTAATAGTTATTCATCACTCCCAACTCAACAAATACAAGATACTCCATTGAATAATGCAATGAGAACACACACTAGATTAATGACTAGGCAAAGGTTATCAGGAGTCACATATACAGACCATGTCACAGGAGAAAGAATAAATTATAAATTTGGAGATAAAGTTATGGGAGATTATGACTTTACGAAAAAATTTGAATCTGGATTAGATAAATTAACTAAAGAGTTTTTTAGAAATGTAAATATAACAAAAATGGGTAATACAGGTAAAGGAATAGAAGAAATAATATTAAAAGTTAACAAAGCGGTTGGTGACCCTGGAGGCTCTGGAATATTAATAACTGATGAATTAGCAGCTTTAAATGGAATGAAATCTAGAAATATGTTTAACAACAGAAGAGCTTTAGACCCTAGAATATTTCAAAATCAAAAATTTTTTAATGGAGGTATAAGAACTACAGATGACATATACGGTGCTGTTCAAGAAATGATAATTGAAGATTTACAACCTTACTATTTAGAAGCATTAACAAAGATTAGTGCAGAAGAAACAGCAATGGTAACTAAGTTAACTACTAAATATACAAGAGAACTTACTGGAAATAAAAAAGATTTAATACAGAACACTAAAAATGACATCAGATTGTTAGCAGAAAACAAAGCAAAAGAACAAGCAGCTATATGGGCAAATAAGCAAACTGAATTACTTACACAACAATTAATGAATCCTGTTGACATGGGAGCACTAAGTACTGGTTTTGAAGTTTTAGGAGTAAAAGTAGAACCTATAAATGTAAATCTTTACTTTGAAAAAGTATTAAACAGAATGACTGGAGAAATGGCTAGAAGTGGTAGAAGAAATTTAACTACTAGACAAATGCAGAGGTCAACCATGATAATAAAAGAATATGGTGACTACATGCGATATGGTAGTACTGCAAAAAGCAAATTTAAAGATAGAATTGAAAAAGGACAAAAAGGTTTTAATAAAGTATTTGACCCTGTTATTGCAGGAGATTTAAAAGATGCTGTATTAATAGAATTAGAAAATTTAAGAGCAGCTGGTGTTACTGATATAACTGACGTAATAAAGCAAACTGGTTATGACATAGTAGTAACTGAAGATATTTCACAAGTAATAGTAGCTGGTGGATTTAGACCTCCAACTACTACTGCAAGAGGTTATCACGGTCAAGTTGTAGAATCCAACAAAATATCTATACCCGAAGATAGCCCTGATACAGTAGAAACATATGTTACTAGAAACGGTAAAAAAATTAGTACAGGTAAAAGAAGGCTAAGTGCTGTAGAAACTATGACAAGAGATATACAAAATCTTAGACAATTAATTAATACAGGTAGAGTAAAAGCATTAAGTGG
>Ga0255772_10001126_pt1 | contig 26580 bp, 26 predicted proteins | sample 071ome_34_FD_179970 | JGI IMG/M metagenome (GOLD analysis project Ga0255772, IMG submission 179970) | Coastal salt marsh microbial communities from the Groves Creek Marsh, Skidaway Island, Georgia - 071411BT metaG (version 2) | ecosystem: Environmental > Aquatic > Marine > Intertidal zone >...
GAAAGGCTGCATTCGGCGAACGGAGATATGTCGCCCATTAACTATGAAAATTCTCTAAGAGAAGTGTCCGGTTGGAGTTGACCAGAACACAGAAAACCAGCAAGCAGCCCTGGACAATGATGTTTGTCGATGCCAATGAATTAGAGCAAGGCCCTGGAACTCTTGAAGAGAATGCACTAAAGGTTTTTTCAGACCGAGTACTTAATATTATTAAGGATAATTACAGGGCCATTGATGGGAATTCAGGTATACAGTTGAACTCTGGTATTACTTTTAGAGATTCATGGCTATTAGGCCATGTTTATCGTCTAGAGTTTATCAATACTAGTACTACTTCATTTCCGAAACGATGCAAAGAAAAATGCCCATCCTTGGCACATCAAAACAATCTATATCTTAACGGCCCATTCAAGACAAAGATTTCTGGTGTTAAAAACACAAACAAAGAATATTATATTATTTCTTATCGATTCATGATGAATGGTCATGACCCATTGAAAATCTATAATTTTCATTCCAATTTTGGAGAAGACCTTTACTTTTATCATCCAGCATACACTTTTGATGGTCGAATGAGTAAGGGTATTCCGGCTTTATTATCCAAAGACGGCGCACATTTATTTGTTAAACCTAAACCGAAAACACTAACTCAGGCACAATAATCATAAAATAATTCTCAATAGATAAAAATCAGCCTCAACACTTGATGAAGGCTAGAGTTTGGCAGTCTAGTTAATGCGAAATATGAGGGTCTAAACGGGAGTCGTACTAAAGGAGATTTAAATGCTAAGTTTTGATGAATTTACACAAAACTTACAACCCTTACGGTAGGTCCCGATTGGCTCCATGCCTACGTTGATAAATCAGGCTGCTTTTGGATTCAGGCCTATGGAGGCATGGGTACCAGTATTTTCAAAAAATTGGAAAGTTACCACCCATTTGTGGGTTATATAGAGACCTTAATAAAGGATGGAAAACTTCAGCAGCAGCCTTTTAAATTTCAATACGAAGCAGGCGGGGAAGAATTAGCAAAGTTACAGCCAAACATAACTGCTAATCCAGACGATGTTTTTAATGAACTCGAAAAAGCACGGGCAAGTGGAGAGCTATCCCGTGCTATTGAAAAAGGAAGGCCTGGTAGAAAGTAGATCCTTTATACGGTTGTAGGTACTAAAACATTGAACATTCTGAGAGAGCTGCCCCATACACATATAGCTAATCACACAAAAGCTTTTCTACATCACGGCTCTTATCACGCCGTTCACTTTCCATATAGCGTTTTACCGCTTTATCTTTAGCAAGATTTAGCTCCCTTTGTCGAACAAGTCGTAAATCAATCCCTTGTAACTCGGCCAAGATATGCGCCCAATCCAGCTTTCGGCCTTTAGCAGCACAGCGTCGAACAGCACGATTCATTTCAAACTGCAGGCGATCCTTCACTTTTAAGCTTTCAGCTTCTTTCTGCTCTTTATAAAGCTCTGAGACCTTGCCAACTTCATATCTAAAGGCATTCTCAAGCATCCCTTTACTAACACCAAAGCGTTTGGCAATTGCAGCACGTGAAATGGCTTTTTCTCGACCTGATAAGACAGCCCTAAGGCCAGCAACAAGACAGCCATTTTAAGAAAACACCCAGTCTATCACCTCACAACCATCTAGCCTTTGCTTAAACTCTCAGTTCAACCTAGCGATTTGTGGAAATGTCTTAGAAATCAAAAATTCCAGACACCACAAAGCCTCAACCTATGCCGAGTACTTAATATTATTTGGGAATGTAGATCAGGTCGTTCGTAATCGTTGATAGCCAAGCAACTGACTCGCCTTCTTCATCTTTTCCGAGCCCCCCGCAAAGATTTTGTAGGACTTTTCAAAACCTTGAGACAGCTTTAACCATTCTTGTTGATCCATGCAGAGACGATCAAGAATTGGAGGCAGTGCATTTGAAAGCGCACCGCGTTTATCATCTCTTACGATACGCCCTGTCCAATCAACCAGTGCTAGATAATCCGTTAACGGAACGGGTAAGCCTTTCTTGAATTCATTGTTTGGGTAGCCGGTAAAAGAAAGCAAACCTTTCACTTGGTTTTCAGGCGGGTTAGGCTCTTGGGTTTTAACCGCTTTCTGATAACGCTTTTTAACCGAAGTATGATCGGAATACTCTGGCGTTCTTGCCATCTTTGCCCGGATAGGATTGAGATCGACGTAGGCCATGCAAGCTAACAAAGCTTTTTCATCTAACAGCGCCTGACTCTTAAACCTTCCCTCCCAGAACCTCCCACTGCATTGATCTTCCCTATTCGCTTCGCGAGCAATAGCTTCGTTAAGCACGCGCATGAACCAGCTGATGTCCTGCAAGCGCTCACGCCACTTAGCGACTAATAGATCAAGAATGATCTTCTCGCCATCACTCAATTCCTTATATTGCAAAAACTTAGACGAAACAGGCGAACCCCTGAACAACTTATGCCAGCGCTCTGCCACTTCATAATCACTCCAGTTTCTGGCTTGCTCTGAATCCACATAAAGCACCACGTGATAGTGGTTAGACATAATGGCGTAGGCGGCGATCTCTATAGAGAATACTGAAGGTAACGATAACAACTTATTTTCAAGCCAGCCTCGGCGGTGCTCATAGCTCTTGCCTGATAGCTGATCAAGACCACACAGAAATGCACGCCGAACACAGCGAGAAACACAGTGGTAGTAAGGTGTGGCATCCAAGGAAATCTGAGCTTTGCGTGGCTTAGGCATGATATTGGTCTTTCAGTTAAGTGAATACCAACAACTGTATACTTAAACAGCACCAAAAAACCATCAGCCAAAGTTCTTAAGGTGGGTGGCCATTATATAGAGGTGGGTGGCCATTATATATATGATCGATTTGTTACCTTTAGTATCATTTGGTCCTTTTGCATGATTGCCGATTGGGGATTTGAGTTGTTCTAATATCGCTGCGTTCATCGCACATATATAACAACTGACTTTACAAATGGATTATTATGAAAACACTTCTTTCTTGCTTATCTTACTCAGTTCTGGCTTTTTCTTTAGCGACCCCTGCAACTTCTGCTGAAATGAATTCTTATGAAGAGCAAGCGGTGATGATTATTAACTCTGTGACCGAGATGGCGCCGAATGTCCTAGGGCAAGCTGTTGGTTTATCAATGGAGGCTCAGCTTGCAAACGGCTTAGCTCAAGTGGACAACCCACTAGAAGGGCAAGAAGTTGTTCTGACATTAGTGGAAGGATTAGAAGTTACGGTAGGTAACGCAACTCTTGCTCCTATAGGTGCGGATTTAAGCGTGGCTATGGACCAGTATCAAGTGGTACCAACAGATACGATAGGTGGAGTGACGTATGCTAACGGTTCAGTTGATGGACATGTGGAATATCAATTAATCGCTCAAACACTAGAAATTCAGCTTGACTCACCTGACGATGAAAGCATTGTCTATGAAGGTGGCGTTATGGATGGAACCACTGTTGAGTTTGAGAATTTAAGCCTAACGATCCGAACTCAAGAATATTTACCATTTTGGCAGAGCCGAATTGCTAAAGCAGAGGGCCGTGTATTTGTAAATGGAACTGAGATCCCTGTTGGTGACTTAATCGGTATGATTGCTCAGTAGAAAGGTTTCTGGTGTAGGTATGAAAAAGGCCAACCGTTTTCGGTTGGCCTCAGATTACTGACAAACCCCGGTTATTTTGATAGGGGTTTTGTTTTTTGGAGGCAGCAACAAAACAGCAACAAGACATATATGGACGCCCCTGCGGAGTCAAGGCACAGACTAGCAATACCTTGAACCTTCTAGGCCCCAAAGCCCTCGTTTCTTAGTTATCTGGTATCTCTTCTGTTCGATAAATTCAGGGTAATGCTGACATATATCCGGCCTGAGGTTTTTGTTCTACCTGACCCTAATGAGATCCGCACTTGATGGCCTAAAACAGCCACTCGGCATTACCACAGCTTATGTTTGGAATTGGCCTGAGAGTCTCTGAGTGTTTACGCTTGCGAGTGAAAGATATTGATTTTGGAACGAACATCTTTTCAATAATTGATGACAAAGGCGGTAAACATAAAGATCAATGGGATCGATCCCGACCCCAAACCCAATACTAAAGACTGAGTAGCATTGCTAACTGCCTCACACTATGCAATTGATTTTATTCACAAACCTATCAATAACCACCTAAAACAAAAAACCGCCGTGTTAGCATCGCCCCCGTCTACAAACAACAAAGGGATTTGACGATGCTTAAACAAACGCTACTGGCCTGCTCTACTCTTCTACTACCGATTATGGCATCTGCCAACACCGAATTAACAAGCTGGGGAACCAGCACCTCTGTTTCAACACTGGACGACTGCCCGAGCTATTGCACAGGCAATTCTGATCGCGCTTCAGACGGCGCAGAAAACCAAACGACTTCTTACTCAGAGCTAAGCAATGCAGCAGGTTTTGGTAAAGCATCTGCAGCTATCGATGGCGACGGCTATACACCTTCATTGAAAGTGTATGCTGAATCCAATGCAAACACAGGCACTTGGGCAAGCGCTTGGGGAATTCAGCAGTACACTTACACAGGTACGGGTTCAACTACGCTTGAACTGAATCTTAACCTTCACGGTAACGTAACGGGTGACGGCCAAATCAAAGGTGAAGTTGCGATCATTAAAGGTGACTCTCTGCCTTGGACCAGTGACATGGCAACCTTGGTATACGAATTGGTCGATTTCAATGACGTACTTGGATTTGAATCCCTATTCCTATCTGAGCACACAGGCGATCTTGCCATTGGTAGCATCTCTGTTGAGCTTAACGAAGGCGATACCTTCTTTGTTCGTGCAGACCTACTTTCAAACGCAAAACGTTCTGGTGTAGCAGATGGTTATAACACCTTCACAATGAGTTTTGATGACACCTCTGAGCTTGTAGCTGCCACTCAACCTGATGGGCCAACCGAGCCAGAAAACTCGCTTTCTTATGAAGAGCGCCTGAACATTGTGAAAACGCTATGGCAGGTTGCCTACGAAGATTATTACTTCAGCCGTAAAGAAAAGCGCATCGTTCGTAAAGCAGCACGTTTGCTTGAGCTTGAGAAAGGCGATGCTCGTATGCTGAAGAAAGAAGTAAAAGCTGAAGCATGGGCTAACTAAGCACTTACTTACAGCATTTAAACAAAAGCCCTGACCTGTTTATCAAGTCAGGGCTTTTTTATTTGTCTACCGGCTTAATCATCTTTCACTTACATCCTTTAAGAGTTTCATCGACCCAATTCACGGTTTCACCAGCCCTAAAAATACGATAGAGTGCTTAAAAATCAAAGGATTAACTTAACTAGACAGGATGTCTGCCCATGAGAATCATGATTAAACTCATGCTACTGGCTTTGGTTGGCCTAGTATTCGCGCCCTTAATACTAAAAGGCCCTGATGGAAAACCTATGATGACCATTCAGGATTTAGATCTAAAGCTTCCTTCGGTTTCTCCCACTTCAGCGTACAAAGACCCATCCAGCCGCTCTTCTGGGTTAACGACGGTCTACAAGTGGCAAGATGAACATGGCCAATGGCATTTTTCAGATAACCAAAGTCAGGGAACGAATCATCAAACGCTAAAATACAATCCCAAAGCCAATATCATTCAGTCGCTTCCTAAAGAAGACGATTCTGAACACGCAACAGTATCTGCCCTTCCCAATAACGAATTCATAGGCAATGCTGTCTCGTCCAGAACACGCCCTAAAGAAGCACCACAAGATGACAACATGGAAGTAATGCAGCAAATTAAACGAGCACTGGGCGGTAATAATCAGCCTGCAAATCAAACCGCAGGGTATTCTTCAGGTGCAGGTCTAAGTCTGGGTACAATACCCCTCTCAGAAGTTCCAGACTTAATAGAACAAGCCAAGAACGTTCAAAGCTTGCTTGATCAGCGAAATAAAGAGTTAGAAAAAACACTGGCACGATAAAAAGAAGATAACGATAAGGAATTCCCGTGATGAAATTGACAAACACTGCACTGATCGTCTCTGCGTTTACTGTATTAGTAGGCTGCGGTCCAAAAGAATCGAACATCACTGCATCCAGCTCGGCTGAAGACATTTATGCACAGAGCTGTGCGGGCTGCCATAGCGGCGGCCTAAAAGGCTGGTTAACTGGCGCACCGGAAGTGGGCGATAAAGAAGTGTGGCAGCCAATCATCGCCAAAGGCGTTGAGCCAATGACAGCAATCACCATCGCAGGCGTAAGCAAAATGCCTGCAAAAGGCGGCTGTGATAAATGCTCTGAAGAGCAAATCAAAGGCGTTGTTGAGTTGATGGCGGATAAAAGCCAATAATCAGCCCTATCTTCTAGGGAGAGCTCACGGCAGAGCTTTCCTTGCCCGCCACTCCCCTAATACTAAAACCTTAGCCCCAATTGGCTGGTCGAGAGGTTTTTTTCAACTATCATAATATTTACTTGATCGGTTTTAGTTCATTTCATTTTATGGACAGGTGGTTATGACCTCACGTAAATACAGCATCAAAGGCATCTCTATGCCTTCATTTGTATTTGTTTTTTTCCTTTTTGTTTTATTAACGTTCAGTATCAAAGTTCAGGCAGAGGTTTTCTCTGTCGGAGTCGTCCCTCAATTTAATACTAAAAAAATTTATCAAATCTGGACTCCGATTCTCAGTAACATCGAGGAGCGAACTGGACACACTTTTATCCTAAAAGGGTCGGAAGACATACCAAGCTTTGAAGCAAGCCTAGCTAAGTCAGAGTATGACTTAGCTTATATGAATCCATACCATTACATCATTAACCCACATTACGAACCGATAGTGCGTGATCATGGCAGACAGCTATATGGTATTTTAGTGGTAAAAAAAGGAGGGGATATTCAATCAATTCAAGATCTTAAAGACAAAACAATTCACTTTCCTGCACCGAATGCACTAGGCGCATCGCTCATGATCCGAGCCGAACTTAAGAATCAATTTAACCTCAACTTTACCCCCAAATATGTAAAAACACACTCGTCCGTATTTTTAAACACAGCGTTAGGCTTGGCAAGTGCTGGCGGCGGTGTCCAGAAAACATTATCTCGCCAAAAAGATCAGATTAAAGATAAGCTCTTAATTATTCATGAAACCAAAAAGGTCACATCTCATCCATTAACCATACATCAACGAGTTCCTAAAGAGATTCATCTATTAATTCAACAAAGTTTGATTGACTACGCATCCACGGAAGAAGGGAAGAGAGCATTAAGAAAAGTTCCATTCAAGCAATTGGGTATCGCCAGAACGATTGACTATCAATCAGTTGCTGAAATGAAGCTTGATACCTTATACGTAACCCCCGAGTCACAGAGCCACCACCAGGGTTTGGAAAGCAAGTGAAAATCACCTCGAAAGTTCTTGCTCCTTTTATCCTCAGCTTTGTAAGTCTGGCTGTATGTGTTCAGATCATATATTTTCCCTATCTTGAAAACAAACTACTCTCCCTTGAAAGCAATCGCTATAAAGCGGAACTACTTGCTCTTGCTCCAGTCATTGCTGAAGAGCTTTATGTCAGCGACCTTGCAAAAGTACACAGTATACTAGCCAGTTACGACGCTACGCTCAGATCACGAGAGCAACATACGCTAGAAAAAAATAGTACTGTATCTCAAGTCTACCTGTTTTCCACAGACGGAACTCAGCTCTACCCTATTGATCAATCACCAGGTGACACCTCGGAAAAAGACCTGAGACTCACTCAATCTTTGATATTTCAGGAAACACCCATAGGTCACCTTTACATCACAACGAACATTAACCGATCCTTGATAGAAACGCAGATTCAAGGTCTGCAACTTGCGTTAATAGGCATTATTTTTCTGATGCTGGTTCTCAGTATCTGGTGGAATGAACGAGTCATTATTTCGCCGATCATCGCCCTTGGAAAAGCAGCCAAACAGCTGACCAAAGGAAATTACAATTATCAGATTAAATCAAACTCCATTGATGAATTAGGCGACCTTTCAAATGCCTTTAATACGATGACGAAAACGCTATCCGAAACCAATAGAGCATTAACGCTATCTCTTGAAGAGGCAAAGAAAGCTACACAAGCAAAAAGCCTTTTCCTGGCTAATATGAGCCATGAAATCAGAACGCCAATGAACGCAATTCTCGGACTCAGTCATCTGGGACTATCAGAACCCTCCCTTAGTACCCAAAAAGAGTATTTCCGCAACATTGAACTATCGGCCAATAACCTGCTCAACATCATCAACGACATCCTAGATTTCTCCAAAATAGAAGCCGGCAAGCTAACCATTGAAACAACCCCCTTTGATTTAAGCCATTTAATCAAGGAAATTTTCACCATTTATAAGCATCATGCAGAGCAATCAAACGTAAGATTTACTATTGATCAAGAAATTAATCACCGCTTTTTTTTTGGAGACCCAACTCGCATTAACCAAATATTGATCAATCTCCTTTCCAATGCCATAAAATTCAGCCCAGAGAGAGAAGTCTGCTTATCAGTCAACACAGAAGTCATTAATGAGCAAAAGCAACGCGTAGTATTTGTAGTCAAAGACAGTGGTATTGGTATGTCAGATGATGAACTTAGCCACTTATTCGAGGAGTTTTCTCAGGCCGACAAAAGCACCGCAAGAAAGTTTGGAGGCACCGGTCTAGGCCTTAGCATCACAAAAAAACTCATCACATTAATGAAAGGCAGCATCTCTGTAACCAGCAAAAAAGGTAGCGGCAGTACTTTTACTGTTTCCTTACCCCTTATAAAAGCCGATAAAGAAGACATATCACAGAATAATGAGCAACAATTAACCGACGCTTGTATCCAACAAATGTCTGAATCAAAAGTTCTTATTGTAGAAGACAATTTTATTAATCAAGAAGTGGTAAAGGGCCTTCTTGATCGCATTAACGTGCAGCATGAAACGGCTGAGAATGGTCAGCAAGCGTTAGAAATGGTCGAGCGCACGACCTATGATCTGATACTAATGGATATTCAAATGCCCGTAATGGATGGATATCAAGCAACCCGAACCCTGCGCAGTCTCAATCACAACACCCCCATTATCGCATTAAGTGCCAATGCCATGTCTGAAGATAGGAAACATAGCCTAGAAGCAGGTATGAACGATCACTTAGCTAAACCTATCAAGCCTTCAGAGCTCTATCAAACCTTGTTAAAATGGCTCACTGAAGAAGGATCATCAGATCATTAATATTCCTCTCGACTATCCCCTCAGAAATCACTAAAGTACGCGCTCATTTTGTAAGCAATCAATTCAGGATCATCGCCGTGCTTTCTACCGCAAATATCACCATGCAATTTGGCTCCAAGCCACTGTTCGAAAACATCTCGGTTAAATTTGGCGAAGGCAATCGCTACGGTTTGATCGGAGCTAACGGCTGCGGTAAATCGACCTTTATGAAGATTCTGGATGGCTCGCTAACGCCAACGTCCGGCAACGTGTCTCTAACGCCAAATGAACGCATCGGTAAACTGAATCAGGATCAGTTCGCCTTCGAAGAATATTCTGTTATCGACACAGTTATCATGGGCCACACTGAATTGTGGGCGGTTAAACAAGAACGCGATCGCATTTACTCTTTGCCAGAGATGTCTGAAGAAGACGGCATGAAGGTAGCGGATCTGGAAACCCAGTTCGCCGAAATGGACGGCTACACAGCAGAAGCACGTGCCGGTGAAATCCTGCTAGGTGCTGGCATCGAAGAAGAATATCACTTTGGTTTGATGAGCGAAGTTGCTCCAGGTTGGAAGCTGCGTGTATTGCTTGCACAGGCGCTGTTCTCTGATCCAGATATTCTGCTACTGGACGAACCAACCAACAACCTGGATATCCACTCGATTCATTGGTTGGAAGAGATTCTGAACGAACGTAAAAGCACCATGATCATCATTTCGCACGATCGTCACTTCCTGAACTCGGTGTGTACTCACATGGCTGACATCGACTATGGTGAGTTGCGTGTTTACCCGGGTAACTACGATGACTTCATGATTGCTTCTACTCAAGCTCAAGAACGCTTGCAGGCGGACAACGCCAAGAAGAAAGCACAGATGGCTGAACTACAACAATTCGTAAGCCGTTTCTCTGCGAACGCATCGAAAGCAAAACAGGCGACCTCACGTGCCAAGCAGCTTGAGAAGATCAAGTTAGAAGACATCAAACCATCTAGCCGTGTAAGTCCATTCATTCGTTTCGATCAAGAAAAGAAACTGCACCGTAATGCCTTGATTCTTGAAGAGCTAGGTCACGGTTTTGAAGGTGAGAAACTGTTTGGAAATGGCAATCTGATTCTTGAAGCCGGTACACGCTTAGCCGTGATTGGTGAAAACGGTGCCGGTAAAACAACCCTTCTTCGTTGTCTGATGGGCGAACTGGAAGCCAATGAAGGGGTGATTAAGTGGGCTGAAAACGCCAAATTGGGTTACTGCCCGCAGGACAGCACCGACGATTTCGATTGCGACATGACCTTGTTTGAGTGGATGAGCCAATGGCGCAGACCGTCTGATGACGAGCAATCCATTCGCGGTATCCTAGGTCGTATGCTCTTCTCTTCCAACGACATCGACAAGAAAGTAGGCGTATGTTCTGGTGGTGAGAAAAACCGCCTGTTGTTCGGTAAGCTGATCATGCAAGAACCAAACGTTTTGGTAATGGATGAACCGACCAACCACTTGGACATGGAATCCATTGAAGCATTAAACCTTGCACTGGAAATGTACAAAGGCACACTGATCTTCGTCAGTCACGACCGTGAGTTCGTATCGTCATTAGCAACGCAAGTGATCGAAATTAAAGATCACAAGCTAAACTACTTCCAGGGTACGTACGATGAGTATCTTGCGTCTCAGGATCTGGAAGGTTAATAAATCAAAGCACCTCTAATGTGTTTCTGATGCGCTACTGTCATCTCGTACTTGTTACGAGATCCATTGTTTCTTATTCTGCAAAGCGGCAGAGATAACAGATCAACCATGGATTCCCGCCTACGCGGGAATGACAGGTAAGCCGGGTTTATTCGCTAAAAGTCGGTGTAAGTTTTAAATCATTACACACTCAAATAGTCACTGTTAGAACGTCTAGTATTAGGTTCCCAATGATCCAATGGCATGTTTTAGAGTTCAATGAACTTTCGCTCGAACAGCTTTATCAAATCATGAAGCTGCGACAAGACGTATTTGTGGTAGAACAAACCTGTATTTATGAGGATCTGGATAACCTTGATCAATCCTGTCGACACCTGTTTGCTACACAAGCAACGGACACAGGAAACGAAGAGATCATTGCTTATACCCGCTTGATTCCTTCTGGTTTGATTCACAAAGGCGAACTGCTTTCAGATCAGGCAGCCATTGGTCGTGCCATTATTCGTGAGAGTGCCAGAGGTCAGAAACTCGGCTTTGAATTGATGCAACGCTCCATCGACGCTATTCATCAGAAAACGCCCGGCATTGCCATTAAAATCGGCGCCCAACAGCACCTGGAAAACTTCTACGGTCAGCTTGGTTTTAAAACCATCTCAGAGATGTATCTGGAAGACGGGATTCCGCATATTGATATGTTGCGATCATAATCCCATCATACAAAGCCATTCTTAATGAGGTAACGAGAGCAACGGATATGCACTTACTTCAGCTCATTACTCACGCACAACAACTGATTGACCAGCCAGATCCGGCGTTTCCTGTTCAGGTGTTTCATTGCAAAGAAGCCCAGCACCTGCATCAAGTCCACTTCTATCAGCCGACCCTGATGTTGGTTCTGAAAGGGACAAAACAGATATCAGGCCCGCTCAATCAAGACTGTCCTGAAGGGAATCTGATTTTAGTATCTGAAGGGTATGAATTCCCTTTTGCGAATCTGCCTGATGATTTCTATATGGCGCTCTTTATCGGATTTCAGCCCGGTGATTTTCCACAAACGCACTCCACACACCATCAACCGGGACTCGACATCAAACAGGCACCGGACTCCGTATTAACCCTTATTCAGCAACTAATGACGCTGAAACAGGCCAAGCTGCCCGATAGCGTGTTGACCTCCAGACGTCAGGAACTGGCACAACTACTCACACATCTGGAGCTGGATAGTCAGCTAAGAAGCCCTGTCACCCCCAGCTGGCGCAGTAAACTCGCCACCCTGATTCAGACAGACATCGCCAAAGAATGGCGAATCGACGAAGCCTGTAAAACACTGGCCACCAGTGAATCCAACTTACGACGCAGATTGCAGCAGGAAAACACAGGCTTTAGAGAAGTGCTGGAAGATCTTCGATTGACCAATGGCCTGGGCATGCTTCAAACCACTCAACTACCGATCAATCAAATTGCGATGGAATGCGGTTATCAATCGGCGTCCCGATTCAGCGAACGCTTTAAAAAGCGGTTTCACACAACGCCGAGTGAGTTACGACAGGCACTTTGACCGTTTCAGGCGAATAGTTAGGCGTTTACAGGCAACAGACGTTAATTGAATCAATACACTGCTTGTTATTCCTTCACAGAAGAACAACAAGGAGACGGTTATGAACCGAACCAAAACACTTATCTCAGCCTTAGGTTTAATCACACTTAGTACGTTCGCACACGCTGAAATGACAGTCACCAGTACCGACATCACGGCCGGAGAGCACATGCCAAAAGCTCAAGAATTTCAGGGCTTTGGCTGTGACGGAGACAATCAATCACCACAACTGAGTTGGAATAATGCCCCCAGCAACACTAAAAGTTTCGCAGTCACGGCCTATGATCCGGACGCACCGACAGGCAGTGGTTGGTGGCATTGGCAAGTAGTGAATATTCCTGTCACCACCACAAGTCTCTCTACCGGGGCTGGCTCAGCACAGAAAAAGCTACCTGAAGGAAGCCAGACCTTCCGTTCAGATTACGGCAGTTACAGTTTCGGCGGAGCCTGCCCACCCGCAGGAGACAAAGCTCATCGCTACCAATTTAAAGTCTTTGCGTTGGATGTCGAAAAGCTGGAATTACCTGCCGATGGCAGTGCTGCTCTGGTGGGTTACTACTTAAACAGCCATGCCATTGAAGTGGCGACGTTGGAGGCACTGTACCAGAGACAATAAAGCACCAAGTGTTTAAGCAATAAATCAGTGAAGCCTTCGTGATGCAGCTCGAACAAGCACTCAACTGGATTTGGTAGTCAGCAGCGGAGGCGAAAGGCAATAAACGTCGGACACTCATTTGAGTGCCCGACGTTTATGATAGTGAATTAGGGATTCATCACAAAGGTGTCTTTCATGGCATATGCAAACTCATTCAAGACACGCTCATAACGACGATCATTGCGCTCGGGTTTGCTGATCATCAACTGACAAAACACTTGCTGAATTCGAGTGCTGCTGGTTTTGGAGTACAGCTGCAAGGCAAATTTTGAGAAATCTCGCACCATAAAGTCAAAGATCTGATCCACCAGATCATCATCCACATCGTTGAGATCCCAACTTTCCAAGATCAGTTGTCCATACGCTACCAAGGTAAAAAGTTCCCCCACGATCAATAAGAAATCGATGTCTTCGATCTGCCTCTTGTTCGGACGAGCTACCATTAACATACGCTTAAACATCGCAATTTGCTTACGGAAGATTTTTACATTCGGTAGGTCGCATTTATCATAGGCCAAGCGGTAATCATGAAAACGGGTTTTCCCTAAGCCTTTGGTTGCGCCTTGATCGAATAAGAAGTCGTCGTTCTCGCCTTCTAAATGCACAGGGACTTCATCAAACTTTGCGGGTTTAAAGAAGTAGTTAGCCATGAATTTCACAATCAAGGCCATATTCACATGTACAGTGCCTTCAAGTTTCGGCAAGGCTCGAATATCCATTACTGCATTTTCAAAGTACATGTCTTTCTCAAACCCTTTGGCTGCGATGACATCCCACAGCAAATCCATCACCTCCTCACCCTGAGTGGTCACCTTCATTTTTACCATTGGGTTAAACAACAAATAGCGACGATCCTCTTCGTTGGCGTGGCGCATATAATCTCGAGCACGTCGAGCAAACAAGCGCATGGCCGCTAAGCGGGTGTAGCTGTCCACAAACAATTGCTTGATGTGCATGAAATCCGTGACGAAATGATTAAACAAATAACGGTTGGCAGCGTGATTAATAGCTTCATGATAGGCATGGGTACAAATACCAATGGAGGCATAGCCTAAGTTGAATTTCATCACATTAATGGTGTTGAGCGAGCTGTCCCACGCTTTTCGACCTTTCTCCGAGATATCTGCCTCAGTAATGGGGTAATCGTTTAATCGATAGTTGGCCACGTAATCCTGATTGTTGATTACGTTTTTAATGCATTCATAGTTATCGTGCTGAGAATCCACCGCAAAGAATACATATTCATCGCTGCCCTCAATTTTAGCAAAGGTCGACACCAACGCTGCTTTGTTACCGTTGCCAATGTAATACTTCTCACCACGAGCAATATACTTACCATCGTCTTGTGGAATCAGTTTCATGGAGGTGGAGTAAATGTCTGCTCCGTGCTCTTTTTCCGACAAACCAAAAGCAAAGATTTCTCCATCATCCAACAATTGTGCAGTCTTGTGCTTCAAGGCTTCATTGCTGCCCATGAAAATCGGGCCTACACCCAATGCAGACACCTGAAAACAATACCAATACGTCAGGCCATAAAAGCCCAGAATTTCAGAAAAGTCGGTATTTCGTGAGGTATCCCATCGAGCTATATCCGGGTGGGGGCCATAGCCTTTGGGCGTTAACAGAGTCGCGAATATTTTCTCTTTCTTATTAAACTCTAGAAACTCGGTATACCAGCGCCTGCTTTCATAGTCGGCCTTACACTTTGCTAAGCCCATCCCTTCAAAGAAATCGATGGTTTTTAACATAAGCTGACGCGTTTCTTCATCAGGGTAGGATTGTGCAAATTGCTTGGGATTGAGAAGGGTCATACCGATATCCTTATTCGTTTGATAAGCTCAAAACTTAGCCTACAACAAGCAATACCGTACAAATATTGATCTAAATCTATTGAATTCACCTAAGGATCACACACGCCTCACATAAAGGTCAGCTATGCCCCTATTTAAGTCATTAAATTACTTACAAAAAATCACAAATAGAGGCATCACTGACACCCTACCTGACACTGACTATTAAGCGATATTCAAGGTCCGAAACCATTCGTGGTGGTTTGCTTACAGCGGCAATAGTCGTTGTCTAAATTTGTGAAATTTCTTTAATACTTTTGTACTCTTTTTGTAGGTTTAGACCCAACCTCCCACTCTTCTCTGCTAGCTTGGAATTGAGCTTTTTTGATATCCCCCCAATAGATTTCCGGCGATGTTTCTCAGCCTTAAAATCAGAATGCCAAGGCAGTTCAGACGGATCAGTGCGTCTGAGGCAGCAGTCGATCTTCAGCAGTATGAGCGCCGGACATACAAGCAACACAGCTAAATGGAGATTAGTTTAATGTCTACCGATACCCCGTCGATCAACGACACCAAACAAAAAGCAAAAAGCACGCATCCACCCAGTTTGTATAAGGTGTATGCCGATGAAAAGTCCCAAAGAACCGCTTCAGGAACACCAACCAGCCCGATAATGAACATTGAGAACGCCACCGAAGTACGCTTTCAGGTGCCGGGTGTACCCAGCTTCCCAGTATTCGGTTCTTTATTATCGATACTTAGTTTATTGCTGATGACGGTACTCTCTGTGGCCATGTTTTTACAGCTTACTGGCCTCGGCTCTGCTTATGACGTCGTACCTCTGGCTATCTTCAAAGACTTACCCACAGGGAGCTTAGCCAGTTGGACATGGATTCCCTTTCTATTCACTATTTTCGGTGCTGGTTTGGGTTTTCTATATGAACTGTCGCTGTTACTTACTGGCCATCCATTCCAGCTGTTTCGCAATAAATTTGGTCATTTTGTACAAAGCGTCCGCTTGTTGAATTTAGCTCCCGTCGTAAGTTCTCTGTTTTTTTTCACTTGTTCAATGATGATATTCCAGCCGGAACTTCGAACGGCTCTCCTTTATCTCACAGGAGCTGCTACCTTAGGATTGGGTTTTGCACTCTTCTATGGCGGCGCTCAAACCTTTGTTTCTACCTCACTAATGGCAATTCAAGTCATTCAAATATTAATGGTCTTGGGAGCCACTCACATCCCTCCCGGCGGAGAACTCGTGACACAACTTCTGATAGGCCAAGCAGCACTGCAACTGATCTCATTATCAATTGGTACCGCTACGCCCTATAAAAGTACCGCGTTTCATGTGATCAGTTCGATCTCTGGAGTACTTCTATTTATGGCCATTATGACCACTACGGCAGCAAGCCCTGACTTCTCTCAAGAAGTGGCCATACAGCTGCCAGAAGGAAGTTTAATCCTTTGGGGCTTCATTACCAGTTGTGTAGTAGGGTTAGTTGCAATGGCGGTGGCTTTCCCCCAAACGTATGGTTCCTATCGTTCACAAATAAGTCAGTTGATCTGGTCCATCCTTTACTTCTTTTTAGTCAGTGCCAAGCGTTTTCCAAAGCCAATCAATCTCAGCAAGGTCTACAACAATAACCCACCAGAACAGACCAAGCTCAAACCTTACTATCAAGTACATCCATTAAATCTGATGCAAAGCCTAAGTATTCCAGCTGCTGTAAAACTGGAAAAGAACGTGACGGTGTTTAAGAAGCTGGTGAACAAAATCAAGACCATCTTTGATTTTGTGGCCTTTCTGGATCATGTCTTCCCTCAAGCCAAAGTCGAGATTCCATTAAAAGACAAGCCTCGTATGGAAATCTGGAGTGACGGCCAAGAGTACTGGCCCAAACTTTTCACCAAAAAAATCTTTGGCCTTACCATTCCAGGGTATGGTGGTCACATGGAGAAAACACCAGAGCCCGTAGTTGATGCCTACAAAGAAGGTCAGCTATTGGCATATCTCACCGAGTTTGGAGTAGCAGCGACGTTTGCCAAAGCAGCAGAAGAGCGAGGCCCAGGTATCTTGGTCTCGGATTTTACGTTCCTTGAGAATTATCAAACCAAAGCGGATTATGAATCCTATGGCGGTAAAGCCTATTTCAAAGTCAATGGAGACACAGAACGGCTCGAATTACTTTCAGTAGTAGCGCCTCACAGCCATCAAGAAATTGCAGCTAATCCAAACGATGGTACTTTCCGACATGCAGAAAGCCTGGTATTAGCGTCCATGTATTATCAGGTGATCAGTGGTAAACACCTAGCTGAAATCCATATGACTTATAATCTTGTGGAAGTCGCCATGCATAATGCCTTTGATGTACAAGAACAATGGACACACCCCTTCCGAACCTTCCTGTATCTGCATTTCTTCTCACATGAATTAGCAGAAGAAGTGACCACAGAACATTTAGTTCAGGATGGTGCAGTGTTTAACCAAATCTTTGCTACCACGCATAACGGCTTGATCAATCATCTTAACGATTGTTATCACGACTTCCATTACGGAGAAGATGAGAACTTCGAAGAACGTGCGGCCTTAATGACCATGCCACCTAAACAGGGAGAAGCCCAAGGTAAGATTCTTCCTAATGCCTGCATCAACTGGGAGATGGAATACGCGACCATCTGGCACAAATACAGCACAGCCCTAATCGACATCATCTATCAAGATGATAAAGCAGTGCAGCAAGATAAATACCTTCAAGATTTCCATCAGGCATTACTAACGGTATTGGTAAATGGCTTGCCAGCACGTTACGACAACTTTCAAAGTAAAGAAGGTGTGGCGCGTTTTGCGTCTGACACAATTCACCATACAGTAATTCGTCATCAAATCTATGGCACCACAGGAGTTAAAGCGGCACTGGACCCACGCATTGGTTCTTCACAAATTCCTAGAGACATGGGTACACCCGCCGTTGACGAATGGCGCTCACTTGCGTATGTCGCATTAGCCACTGGACGTGCACGCTTTACTCTACTGATGAATGACTTTACGTATTTATTAGAGGGGGTAGACGCCCAGTACAAGGCCCAAATGCATACCGTCTTTGACAACCTGCAGACGGATCTCGCAGAACTAGACGCTAAATGGAACACCACAGAAGAAGAAAAAGAATACAACATTAATTACTTCCGTACAGTGCCATCCAAGCTTCATACAGGACCGGGTTACTAACCCTTATCTCTCCAATTAAACGAGCCTCATCGCAAATCAACACCATGCGATGAGGCTTTTCTTTCTTCATCAACTTGCTAACATCCATCATCACATTGATTAGAAAAGCGGGTTAGAGAGACTTATGCACACGCTGAAACGAGTTCTGGCATCCATCACCTTTGCCATTTCAACACTGGCCTTCATAACGCCAAGCCATGCCAGCAGCGATCTTTCCCAATTGAGCGCTCAACAAGAAATCGATCACCTGCTCCAGTTCGTTCAACACACGCCTTGTCAGTATGAGAGGAACGGTTCTCGACACACAGGACAAGAAGCCGTCGAACACATCACAAAGAAATACCGTTATTTTGAAGAGGATATAGAGTCAGCCGAAGACTTTATTGAACTGTCTGCCACCAAGAGCACATTGTCAGGAAGGCACTATCAAGTGCACTGTCCAAATCAAGCCAGCCAAACCAGTAAAAGCTGGCTTCTTTCAGAGTTGGATAAATACCGCTCCGCTCATCATTAAGCGTTCGGTTTATCGCTCCAGACAGCTAATTCATTTCCGCTGGGTTCGGTAAAATGAAAACGTCGACCGCCGGGAAATTCAAAAATCGGCTTCACAATCTCACCACCGGCTTGCTCAATCTTGCCAAGGGTTTCTTCTAATCGTTCACTGAATAACACAATTAAAGCACCGCCCTTGGCAGACGAAGACGATAATTCCGCCTGATAGAAACCACCGTCTAATCCTGCATTAGAGAAGGCACTGTATTCCGGCCCAAAATCCTGAAATGACCAACCAAAGACTTCAGTAAAGAAAGCTTTGGTCGCTATCAAATCACTGGCTGCAAACTCAACGTAGCTAATCTTTTCATGTTCTTGCATACATACTCCTTTGCATACTCCTTTGTGGATATCTCAACCTTCCACGCCCTGTTTAAAAAGCACTGAAAAGTCGCAGAAATGACTTGCTTAATCTAAAACATAACGACTGAAAACATCGTTTGATTGGATCTTTTTTGATCTGAACAAAAAGTTAGCACTTTCATCTAAGCTAGTAACCATAAGGCTTTGCGCCAGTTACTAGACACTTGTTCAATAAGTTATGCACAGAAACAGTGGATAACTTAACTGTACACCCGTTAACCAAATCACACTTTTTTGTGCATAAAAGCCCAATGTCAACGCTTTTTTTAATGATTATTCACATTAAGAAAAAGATTACATTCATATTTAGAACAACGATTCAATAGCGTTCCAGAAAAACACGACAAACACATAACTCATTGTTTTTATTGGGTTTATAAAAATTGGTACATTTTTAACCCGATTTTAACCAATCCCCTTAAAACGGGCGTTTGAGGCACTTCCACATAACTTAATAACAGAGTTATCCACATTTTTTGTGCATAACCCCATTTTTTCATTATTTTGCAGTGAATTAGCGTCTGTAGCTCAACAAAACACTAACTCTTCAACGGTACCCTTGGCTAATTTACCAGGTCAAACTTTGAAACAATTGGATACTCACGCCCCACAGAACCTACCCGACTTTCAAACAACACAAAGGAGTTAACCTCAAAGCTGATTGCTTCCTGACGTTGCTGATGAAAAGACATCAGTGTCTGTTTATCCTCTGTGGTTGGAAGTAATCGTGTGGATGACTGCTTTACATCCATTGGCAGATCGATACCAAGAAAGAACACTCTTTGTGTCACAATTCACCCTCCACAGCTAACATTTCGAGGCCACGATTTGGCAAACACCTAACAAAGATAATAGCCCTTGCTAACTCGCTTTCAGAGAATTATTCCACATTCTTTTGATAGGCTCGGCGCTCCGCGTCATCTCTGTGCCAATCTGCTTTGGACTCGCAAAATATCTCATAAGCCGGTTTAGGAATATGCCCTTCCGTCACGGTTCCCAAACGCAATCTCACAACCTCAGGCATGTCCGTTCGTTGACTATAAAACGGGCTTCCACAATTCCCACAAAACACACGACGTTTATGAGCGCTGGAGAAATACTCTTTGACGAACTCCGTACCTTTCGTAAATGAAAATTTTTCTGCCTTGATCGGAGCATTCGTAACAAAGGGCGCTCCTTGGAATAGAGGGTATCTGTTGGTTAGCGTTTATGGCGTTTCGAGATCGCCTTAGCATGGCAAGATCCGGAATTAGACCGCCACAAAATCACCAGTAAGGTAACGAAACCACATCCATAGGTCACTGCCAGAGGTACTAAGGTACTCATATAGGCATTCGGATGACATTCCGGATTCCAATGCATATCAGGCAGTTGATACGCCAATAATGCACCAAGGATAAAACCAATGATTGCCGTTATTGGCAGGTACCCCGGAGAAGCAAAATAGCTATAGAGAACCACTGCCACCGCCGTAATCGGACCAACGACTGGCTCATTCCAGCACAAAAACTTGGCCAGCGGCCATGTGGTTAAGATAGGAACGGCTATCGAAATAATGGGATAACCGATAATAAATGCGAGCCATTTGAAGCATTTCATAGATTGAGGTTTTCAACCCGAATTCACCTTAATAATGGTGCCTTGGGCAACCGCAACCAATAGCTCTTTTCCATCTGCTATCGCAAAGACCTTACACTCGCAGACCGCTTGCGTTTTTCCTGATGAAAGAACCGTCGATTTGGCCACCAGCGTCTCACCTATGGCTGGACGCACATAATTGATTTTATACTCAGACGTTACGCTGTCGCCCAAGACAGAACCACCCGCATAAGTCAGACAATTATCTGCCATATAGCTAACGATGCCACCATGAACAAAACCATGCTGTTGTTTGAGGTTGTCAGTTATCACCAAGCAGATTTCTGCGCGACCCGGTTCAAATACTGACAGTTTAGTGCCGATTAGCTGGCTAAAAGGTTGCGAATCCAGAATGGATTTTCCAAATTCAAACAAGTTATCCATGCGTTGTACCTTCCTTGTGAGCTAGTAGTCACTATACTAAAGTTGTCGTTCCAATGATTTCAATGAACGCAGCCAATAAAAGCGACCTGAATTCACCGCCATAATGCACACGTTCGGATTATTATCGATATTAATGCCCAAGCTCTCTGAGTAGTGATCAAAAAATAGCCTGTCTGATCATCACGAAGAAAGACTGTGCCCACTGGCGTGATATAAGGGGTTCCATCGGGATTCACCGTAGCAATGGAACAATATATGGTAGAGGCCTGACCTACTTCAAGTACGCGCTTAATCTTCGCCCAGCCTTCCTTGATATTCACAAAACCAAAAAGCCCCATCATTTCTGACAGGGCGTTGCTCAACTTCATCGAGATACGACAACAACCAACTAATGAAGCCCCAACCGCTTGAGCAGTCGATGAAAATTAGCTCGATCAACGCCTAACGCTTTCGCGGTTTGCGCTTTATTACCGTTGAATTGATTTAACACCGTCTCAATGTAGCGTTTCTGTTGAAGATCCATCATATCCTTCAATTTGATAATCTCACCGTCAACCAATGGTTCTGACATAGGTAATGAAGAGGAGGTTGAATGGCTCTTCACATTAAGATCAAGATGCGCCACTTCCAGAGTAATAAAACCATTTGAAGTGGTTTGCTGTGATCGGGCTTTCAGCGCGGCCCGACTCAGCACATGTTCAAGTTCTCGAATGTTGCCCGGCCAATGATATTGATACAACGCCTGCTCCGCTTCAATCGATAAAGCAAAGTTGACGTGGCCCAGTTTTCGTTGGAATTGCGTGAGGAAGAAGCCGGATAAAGGCCCTATGTCCGACTTTCGATCTTCAAGGCTTGGCACACTGATGGGGTAGATACTAAGTCGGTGATAGAGATCTGCTCGAAAACGTCCTTCCGCCACTTCTTCCGATAAATTCCGGTTCGTGGCGGCAACGATTCTCACATCCACTTTTAAGGCTTGATCCGACCCCACGCGTTGAATATCACCACTTTGAATCGCTCTTAATAACTTGGCCTGTGCCGCCAAAGGCAACTCGCCCACTTCATCCAAAAACAAAGTACCTTCATCGGCCAGTTCAAACTTGCCACTGCGATTTTTGGTAGCGCCGGAGAATGCGCCAGCCACATGACCAAACAATTCACTTTCAACCAGATGCTCAGGTAAGGCCGCACAGTTGACCGCCACAAAAGCCTGTCGGTTACGAAGCGACTGATGATGAATGCTATGAGCTACCAGCTCTTTACCTACCCCCGTTTCACCGGTGATCAAAACGGTGAGATCGGAATCAGCAACCGTGGCAATATCCTGCTTCATTTTGTTAAAGGCCGGACTGGAACCGACCATATCCAAGTCGGTATTGTGATCCGATATGGCTTGCACCACTTGCGTCTGGTGTTCTGCTTTTCGTTCAAGGCCATTAATGAGTTCAGCGGTTTTGATGGCTGCTTCGGTAATTTTTACCAAGGCCTGTAAGACGGAAGGGTCCACTTGGTTAAAGGTGCCTGGCTCCAGAGCATCCAGCGTAATCACACCCCAAGGCTTTTCATCAATATAAAGGGAAGCGCCCATGCAATCATGAACGTGCAGAAGCCCATCCTCGGTAGGAATAAGACCATCGTAGGGATCAGGCAGATCACAGTCCAAATCAAATCGAACGTACTGACGGCTATGAAGAATATTGGCCAATCTTGGATGCTCAGAGACTTCAAAGTAACGGCCGATTAAGTCCTGACCAAATCCCTTAACAGCTCGGGGGACTAACCGATCGCCCTCCAGTTGTAACAGCGCACAGGCATCACTGGGTACCAATTCCAACCAGGCTTTTAATAGCCGTTGGTATCGAGCATCGCTGCTCATATGCTTTGATAGATCTCCCAGGATCTCAGCCAATACCTGATACAAAGATGCGGTCACGTTATTCCTTCATAGGTTAAATGCTGTCGAGGGCGTTAACGTAATTGTAAGCCCAATTCTTTCTGCGCAATCAAACGCACTATGTAGCTGAATTTAATCACAGTTGCTAACACTATGTTAGACAAGTGCGAGGCGATACTCAGTGCCAAAGATTGAATCGGCAGTACAAAGGCACAGGCCAAAGACACCATAAACATAACAAACGTTATCAATAGGACCCAATTAGATACCTTTAATAGTCGAGCGTAGTCCATCATACAACCTTTAGACATCATGAGAATATTGATCCTGGTTCTTAGCCAGCGTTGAACGAAAGCCCTGCCCCGAAACGAACAAGGGCTTTCTCAGGATTAGGCTTAAGCCGCTTCCATCTGTTGCGTGTTGACTTGCAGTTCTTCAAGCGGTCCGAAGAACTCAAAGTGAACCTGTGCAGGATCAATGCCCAATTCAGAGGCCAAATTCAGCACGCACTGCATAAAAGGCTTAGGCCCCAGAATGTAGACTTCAACATCCCGGTTATTCCCTAAGTGCGCCTCCAAATGAGATGATTTCAGAAAACCAAATGCGTCCGACCTTCCCGGATTACCCTTCAATTCAGCCTCCGTCGGATTGCTGTATAGAATGGTTTTCGATACCTCAGAATGCGCTTGGGTAATGGCCTCCACATGAGCGCCAAAGGCATGGTGATCGCCATTACGAGCACAGTGAACAAAGTGAATTTCACGACCCTCGATGCGATGTTCGCCTACCGCGGCATTAAGCATGGAGATAGCTGGCGTAATGCCCACGCCAGCCGTCACCAACAACAGAGGCTTTGGGTTTTGACGCAAGGTAAAATCTCCTGACGGTGCTGATACTTCCAAACTGTCGCCCAGCGTGACGTCATCATGCAGGTAGTTAGACCATATACCTCCTGGCTCACGTTTCACGCTGATTTTGAGTGTATTTCTACCCGGTGCATCTGACAGGCTGTAATTACGGCGATGCTCCAGACCATCAAAGGTTTTCAGCACTGTAATGTACTGCCCCGGCTCAAAGTCGATCATTAACTGGTCTTCCGCCTGAAGTACAAAGGAGGTAATCACCTCGCTCTCTTTGATTTTTTCAATCACTCTGAAACGTTTGAAACCGACCCATCCGCCTTTTCGATTCAAATGTTCATCGTAGATGTCTCGTTCAGCTGAAATTAGTATGTTGGCCAGTTGTTGATACGCTGCGCCCCAGGCATCGATGATTTGATCGTTCACTGCATCGCCTAACACCTGAGCAATCGCAGCAAGCAAGCACTCACCCACAATTGGGTAATGTTCAGGCAGAATGCCTAACGAGCAATGTTTATGTGCAATCAAGCTGACCCTCTCCCCCAATTGCTCCAATCGATCCAGATTCTTGGCGTAGGTAATCACTGCATTCGCCAGGGCATGCCGTTGTGTGCCCTTCACCTGATTAGCCTGATTAAAGTAGTTCAACACCTGAGGGTAGCGGTCGAACATGAGAGGGTAAAAGGTGGATGTAATCTCAAACGCGACGGCTTCTACAGCCGGTAATGTGGCATCAATCAATGTACGTTGTTCGGCAGAAATCATTAGAGCTCTCCTAAGTTATGGCTCACGAAGATTTGATGTTCTTCCGGTTGAAAAGTAAGGTCCGTTTCTTCGACGGGATGTAAGCGGTTGGCTTTAATCAAAACCTGATCCCCGGTTTGCCAATGTCGATTTGGCGATCGAACAACCACAACCTCACCGAAGGATTGTTGAACCTGATAGGCCTGTTCACTCAGACCGGTAGCTTGCTGAACTTCACCCCCAAACCAGGCCGCAGCTAAACCGGTTGCAATGGCACCAGCAGGCCCTGCGACTGCGCCGCCGACTAAAAAACCAGACCAGCCTCCCAGGGTTTGTCCCACCAGATTACTGGGTGCACGACCAATGACTTCATCGGCGTAGCCGACGGTTGCCGCGCCGTACAGAAGAACTAAAGAAAAGAATGTTGTTTTTTTCATTGCCCTATTCCCTCCTACGAAATAGACAATGTAGGTATTTCAAACCTCATGCCAAATCATAACTACCTGTTTATAAAGGATTTAATAAACAACCATGTCTTTATGACAACAAACCATTTGAAGTCATAAAGACAACTATTGTCATAATAACAACACACTAATTAACACTTGGAATATGACCAGGAACTAAAGAAAGGCAACCGCAGAAGAAACAAAAAGCCCCGTCATTTCTGACAGGGCTTTCATCAAATAATTAACGCGTCATCAACGACTGGTTTTTAATTCATCAATCATTGACTGCATCAAGGTACGCACTCGATCAGACTCTTCAGCAATCATAGCGTTGCGTTGCTCAAAGTCGTCAGGCAAGTCCGATAAACTGATCTCGGGTTGATATAACTTGTACATCACCTTCAGTTCTTTCAGACGCGTCACCATCAGCGGCACACTCAACAAACGGGTTTCACTGATCCGATCAAAGGTTTTCTTTGGCAGCTTACTTAACAAGCCATCCAGTTTGGATGACACAGGAACGGTCGTCGCCCATTGCTCTGAACCTTGGTGAGCAACCACCAGAATCGGTACATTCAGGCGCAAAGCGAATTCAATAAAACGCGGACTGAGGAAAGGTTCGATGTCCAGGCCATTACCGAAATTACAGTTTTCGCCTTCCGGTTTCACCAACAAATCGGTGAACCCTTCGTTTTGCATTTTAGCCAGAAAACCATCGAAATTCAGACCACGATCAACCTGGGTAATGTACTGAATGGCGTATTTATAAATAGGAATCTGATAAAACATCCGCCACATGATGGCCAAAGGTTTACGATCTTCACCCCCATGGTCGGTATAGAGTTTATTCAGCGCAACGGTAGTTGCTAATGGCCCTAACATCGGGCCGTGATTGATCGCCACAACAAGTTGAGGATTTTCCGCCAGGATTTGTTTCATGTCATCAGATGACGGATGAAAGGAGATCTTCCTGGCCAATGCTTTGGTCATTGCACTGGCAACCAATGAAAAATCTTTAATGCTTCTCATAGTGGTTGCTATACCCGTAAATAGAAAGTCATGGTGAAAGTGAGGCGAGACTCTAAAGGATTTTTCACCTTCCGGCAATTTCTACAGTGCAGCTCAAAACAACTGAAATTTTCCAAAAAATAAAAAGTCTATAGAAGCTGCCGGGAAAAAAGCAGCCTTATCAAGACTGCATGCTATTTTTCACCAATCCATCCCATGTCATCCATGATGCAGTATGTACTGGTCTAATGGAACCGGACACTTTAATGAGAGACAATAATCGTCAATCAATTAAGGTGTCAGTATGAGTACAAAACGAGCGTATAAACAATACACAAAAGAATTTAAAGAAGAAGCTGTGGCCTTAGTTCTAGAGCAAGGTTACAGCATTGCTCAAGCCTCAGATTCACTCGGTATTAAGACATCATTGCTCTACAAATGGAAAGAAAAGATCGAAGCTGAAAAAGAAGGCCAGGATATGACCGACAATGAGCGTGAAGAACTCAAACGC
>Ga0255772_10001129_pt1 | contig 26571 bp, 35 predicted proteins | sample 071ome_34_FD_179970 | JGI IMG/M metagenome (GOLD analysis project Ga0255772, IMG submission 179970) | Coastal salt marsh microbial communities from the Groves Creek Marsh, Skidaway Island, Georgia - 071411BT metaG (version 2) | ecosystem: Environmental > Aquatic > Marine > Intertidal zone >...
GACTACACCGAATGGTTCGAAGACGAAATATCACAAGGATTGCCATGGGTAAGGATTAAGAAAAGATTGGAGGAAAAGTATCTATAATGCAGAAAATTCAAATAGGAAATAGAAACCAGATAGAACCCATAGAATGGAAACCATACACTGGTGAGACAGTAATTCTTAAAACAATAATTAGAAAAGGCGAACGTATCCAGGAAACCGGTTTCTTTGAAGATAAAGTAAAAGCAGTGCCTAGGGGCAATGCATATTGCATTGGGAACGGTCCGTCTAGGAAGGGATTTGATCTAAATCGATTAAAAGAGACAGGTCAAACATACGGATGTAATGCTTTGTATAGAGATTTCTTGCCTGACTTTATTTTCTCTGTAGATACTAAAATAACGATGGAGATGGTCGAAAACGAAATAGGCAAGAAAACCATACATTATGCACCATCATTAGAAGTGAATCGTAAGCAAAGTAAAGGTATGTTGCACCTTATACCAAATAATCCACACTGGATATCTGGTAATGCCGCGTTCTGGACCGCAGGTGTACATGGACACAAAAACATTTACCTGTTAGGATATGATTTCAGAGAATACGGATCAGGACAACTTAACAACATTTACCAAAACACAAATTGTTACGGCGAACGTAATGATAATAAAATTTTTGAAGGTTGGCTAAAACAATTCCGGGATATGTTAAAAATGCGTCCTTACGTGAACTACACAATAGTTCATGACAATCCACCTGATTATCTGAACTACCTGCAAACTGGTGTTGATCTTAAAAATAGTAAAATTATAAGTTACAAGGAATTTGAGAAAGTGTTAGCACCTAGTAAGGCCTAATCCAGCACGTCTAAATTTTTCTTTCCACGCAAAAAAGTTTGAATTGTGGTTTGAATATGGATCTTTCAACCAAGTCATTTGGTAAAGATGTACCATCTCATGTGCCAAGGTTTCAACGAAGTCTTTCCATTTTGGAAACTTACAGTGTAATTCTATGTAAAAATCAACGTCTATGTGGTATGGTATTTTCCTTTGATCAAACTTACCTTTTGGTGTTTTTCTATTATCCCAGTTAGCGACACACCTGCCCCAATCTTTGTGTAATTTTTTTACATGTATTTCCACAATTGGTAATCTGCTGTTGAACAACCCCTTGTTTATTATTCTGAACCATGTGTAGGCTTGTTCTAGAGTGGGTCGAAATCCCACAGTATTTTTATACCTAGCCGCGGTGTTTTCCAACTTTACTTTAAGTTGTTTTTTTACATTTACCGCTTTACTCTTTGTTTTTTTCATAGTTGACAATATTACCAATTATGCTATAATATACTAATAATTACCTAAAATATCATGGATAAAATGCACACAGATTTGCCAAAAACAATTAACGAAGCACTCAAAATACTAGCATATAATGATTATTTGTGGGCTCAAGCACCAAACACACAAATAAAACCACATCCAAAGGATCATGAGACTGTGAGATCGTTAGCAGAATCACAATACGCCTGGACAGAAAAACAGGCTCGGTTGGCGCTGGTGATACTGAAAAGATACCTCACGAAATTCCAAGCGCACGGAATGGACATCAAACCATTGCTGGATAATCCACAATATGAAGACGAATTTCGGATAATAAGTTTTGATAAGGTAATAGAAAAATACACAGACGACGACGGTGTAGACAGAATAGAATTACGGTTTCCCTACAACAAAAAAGTTATCCAACTTATCAGATGTTTGAAAGATCATAGAGACTTCCCTGCGGGCTACAGTCAATACGACGGAGAGACCAAGAAATGGACATTCTTACACACAGACGTCACTGCCTACTATCTGACATTGATCGCGGCTAGATACGATTTCAAATTTACTGATGACAGTCTGCTGAAGGACTACGAAATGATTAAAAAAGAAGTGATAGGACACAAACAAGCGTCAGCAAGATTGATCGGCGATGAGATTGTGATTGATCATGCTCCACAATCACTGCAAGAGTATTGGGATCTACATTTAAAAGGCAAACCAGCATTGAAACAAGTGGACTCGTTAAAAAATTTCCACATATCGACTGCCGGAATAGATGTTCACGCGGACACGTTGATTGGAAAAAAACTTGCCCATAACAAATACCATAAGTTATGGATAGATTCAAAAGCGTTTTCAAAAAAAGAAGTTGTAAAAGGATTGCTTGAATTGGACTGCTTTCCACTGATCATGCCAGTTAGTGGGGACATACACATGGAGGCAGACGTTAAAGATTTTTGGGAATGGTTGAACGCATTTAAATCACATGGCATAGATTTATTGAATCAATGCAGTTGGGGATTCAATGTCAAAGAGCCAATATTTAAGAAGGATATCGATAAACACAACGAGAACACTTACTTGTTAGACAATCAAAGATCACAAGAGTTTTTTGAAAATTTATACGAGTTGCATCAAATGAGTAAACAGTTCAAACTCATTAACCAAGATACCAAAATAATCTTTGTGAGGAACAGAATACCCAGGGCACTTATCAAAAGCAAAATAGAACCAAAAGCATCTCTGGTAGCATTAGGTGGTGGTTACTATGCAACAGGAACTGATAACCTAAAAAGACTTCTTGAAAATCTTCCAAAAAAGTTGTATTATAGTGATCATCAACCGAGTAGTTGGGATTGGCATGATCATATTATAATAAAACTTTAGAATGAGCAGTTGTAAATTAGTAATAAAAGACGAGGTCAACGTGAAGTTCGAAAACCTAAGCCTCGAATGGCGGAAGAGACTTTCCAATAAATTCAAATACGAGATCCCTTATGCGAGGCACCTGCCTGCTGTGAAACTAGGTAGATGGGATGGCAAGGTCAGTTTCTTTGGTCTCGGAGGAACAACGTATCTAAATCTCGTGGATCAGATCCTACCGATATTGGAAGACGGCGGAGTGTACGTGGATTTTGAAGATCGTAGAGAACAACACAACTTTCAATTCAAGGCAGTAGATAAAGATTACCTTGCACACATCACATGGCCAGACACACATCCTTGTGCAGGACAGCCAATACAGTTACGTGATTATCAGGTAGAAACAATAAACAAGTTTATCGAGAATCCACAATGCATACAAGAGATAGCCACAGGCGCAGGTAAGACAATAATAACAGCCGCACTGTGCCAGTTAGTAGAACCTTACGGACGAACACTGACCATCGTACCAAACAAGAGTTTGGTCACACAGACGGAAGAAGACTTCCTTGCCTGTAATCTCGATGTTGGGGTGTACTACGGAGACAGGAAGGAACTGGGTAGATTCAACACAATAGCAACCTGGCAATCACTGAACGTGCTTGAAAAGAAAAGTAAGGATGAACACACAACAGATTTCCTAGAAGCCATACAAGGCATCAACACAGTGATAATTGATGAGGTGCACATGGCGAAAGCAGATGTTTTGAAAAGATTACTCACAGGTCCCTTTGCACACTGCGGCATACGTTGGGGACTCACGGGTACAGTGCCAAAAGCAGATTATGAATTCATGGGGTTAAAATGTAGTATCGGTGATGTTGCAAACAGGATTCAGGCAAGCGAATTACAAGACAAAGGTGTATTAGCCAACTGTCATGTCAACGTTTTACAGACTCAAGATCATCCACAGTTCAAAACTTATGGGGAAGAATTGAAATGGCTAACAACCGACACAACCAGAATGTCCTGGGTCGCAAACACCGTACAAGATATAGCAACTTCAGGAAACACGTTGATACTAGTCGACAGAATATCAGCAGGCGAGATACTCGAAAAGAAAATCAAGGATGCAGTGTTCGTGTCGGGATCAACTAAAAACACAGACAGGAAGGAACAATATGATGAAGTATCTACTAGCCAGAATAAAGTTATTATTGCCACATATGGAGTTGCCGCTGTTGGCATTAATATTCCTAGGATTTTTAATCTTGTCCTTATAGAGCCAGGCAAGTCTTTTGTCAGGGTCATACAGAGTATAGGACGTGGCATCAGGAAAGCAGAAGACAAGGACAGTGTACAGATATGGGACATTACCAGCAGTTGCAAGTTTGCGAAAAGACATCTAGGGCAAAGGAAAAAGTTTTACAAAGAGGCCAATTATCCGTATAATATAGAAAAGATAAATTATGAAAATCCTTACACTTGATGACAGAACGTATAAGTTAGAAAAAATACCCGAATGGGTAGATGAGAAGTTGCGATTCGCAGTGCTGGACAATTCAGATCCTGCCAATCCGGATTTCTTCTATATACCTTTGATATTCCTGGAAAGTTTCAACGCACCCGCGGCGGTGCTGGAAATAGGAGATCACAAGATAAAAATGCCTCTAGATTGGAAAATGTTGATAGGTGAAGCAGGACAATCGGAAATGCACGTACTACCCATTACAAGTTTAAATGACAGAGGTTTCGATGCATTCACTTTTAACCCGTTGTCAAGTTCCAAACCAGAATTCATGCCAATAGACGTTGTTGACATTTACACAGAGGTGAAGTGGTACTTCCCAAAAATAAAATCAGGACAGATGCTAGCCGTCCCATTGACCGATGGACGCAGACCCATGTGTGCCTACTTTGTAAAGGACATATCAAGACAGTGCGAGCAAGTTGACTATGGCTCAGTCTGGTAGACGAACAATCATCATAGATGCGCCCATAATGATAACCAGCAACAAAATTGCGGTATGGATGGACGAAAATTGGATGCATGACTTTTTTGATTTTATGAAGGAAAACAAATTTAAACTTTCAGGTTTACAACACATGCACAATAAAATAAAATTAACCTTTGTAACAGCAAAAGAATGTACAATGTTTGGATTGAAATATGCCAGCAGAAAAAAATAGAAAATTTTTTGATCTAAGGAACGGACTCAAAGCGGTAGACTTCCGTAACAAGGACTACTTCGACAGGATCGATGACAAAGAGAAATCTTTGTATTCACCATACATGCTGATGAGGTATGTATCGAATGTCTCATCAAAGGATAGATTCTTTGTAGAACACTACGTAGAGATGATAAACGAGTGTGTAAACAAACACTGCTTTACGTTAGGCAAACACAAAAAACTGCTATGGATATTGACCGCGATGTGTGGTGCGTTACAACAGCAGTTCCATCCGTGGATGAAGCCGATGAAGCGTGTTCCAAATAAGAGTTTAAAAAAGTTACAGGAAATATATCCGACGTGGAAAGAATCCGATTTGGAAACACTGGACAAGGTTATAACAGACAGAGAACTTGAGGAGTTAATTGAAGCACATGGCATCAACGAATAAATGCACATACTGTGGCAAGGAATTCGCGAAGGAAAGGACCTTACAGGTACACTTGTGCGAACCCAAACGTAGATACCTACAGCGTGATGAAAAATGGGTGGTCAATGCGTTCATGGTGTTTCAAAGATTCTATCAGATACACCAACACAACTCGAAACCAAAGACATACGACGACTTCGTGAAGAGTGCTTATTACAATGCGTTTGTAAAGTTTGGCAGATACATCATGCACATCAACCCATTGTATCCAGACAAATACATAGACTATGTGCTCCAATCAAAAGTAAAACTGGATCATTGGTCTAGAGACGACTTATATGAGTTGTATCTTGTAGAGGCACTCAAGACAGAGCCAGTGGAGGCGGCACTACAGAGGAGCATAGCCACAATGATGGACTGGGCGACAGAGCAAAACGCACAATGGTCAGACTACTTCAGATTGGTAAACACAAACAGAGCAGTGGCACACATACAGCAAGGCAAGATCAGTCCTTGGTTGCTGTTAGGTTGCAACGCAGGCAAAAGGATGTTAAAATCATTCAACGACGAACAACTACAAATGATAGAAAAATTTATAAACCCAAGTTTCTGGCCAAGCAAGTTGAAAAGTTATCCGGCGGATCTTATGCTGGTACAGGACACAGCAAGGGAGGCCAAGATTGTCTAAAGTAAACTTAGAAATTGCAGATAACTTAGAGTTCGAAGACGGAGACATGGCGATCACTATAAAACCCGATGGTGCAATAGGAAAGATCATAATGCCAAAGATGAACGAAGAGATCAGGAACAGCGAAGGTTACAGGAAAATGCTTGATGTTGTGGAACTGTTGTCACCGGGGGCCAAAGAAGAATTTATAAAACATGACTCGAAAGAAAAAGGAAGTGTACACTAATGCCTGATGTAGATATAGATTTTTATGACAGAGACAACACACTGAAGTTGTTCAAACACACACCTGCATCAATGATCAAAGACGGTAAAAGCGAGAAACACAAGACTGGAGTTTACTTCCACGCAGTGCCAGAACATCCTATCACAGGACACGCAACGCTTGATTACAAACAAGCAGAGGACAGAGGCTACTTCAAGATCGATTGCTTGAACGTAAACATCTACAAGGACGTCAAGTCTGAGCAGGAACTAGTAGAACTAATGATACAGGAACCTGATTGGGACATGTTGAAAGATCCAAAAATTGTAGAAACCCTTTTCCACCTAAATGGTCATTTTGACATCGTGTCCAGACTGGAACCAAAGACCATAGAACAACTTGCGGCCGTGCTGGCCATTATACGTCCTGCCAAAAGACACCTCATGCACAAAGACTGGGTGGACATAATGAAAGAAGTATGGGTGCGTCCAACTGACGGATCATACTTCTTCAAGAAGTCCCACGCTGTCGCATACGCACAGGCCATAGTGGTGCAGATGAATCTGATACAAAAGGCTAAATATAGTTTTGATGCAACATCAAAAAACTAAAAAGCTCAAAAAAAAATCCAAAACACAAATAGTAGACCTACCCAATGATGGACCACTGACCATAATTCCTCTGTCGGCCGTGCTTTCAGACTACCTCAAGAATAAAAGCAAACACAGAGTCAAAGTACTAAACAAAGAAGACCAACTGGATTCTCGTTGGATAAAAGACGAAATGCCATACTGGCAAGCAATCTGGCTTGAAAAGGGAATAAGTTTGAAATGGGATCGCAGACAGCGATCTTTTTTTTTGAGTGCTGTTAAGTAGGTTTACGTACTAGTTGGATAGTACGTCTCTTTACCCGTTTCTTAGAAATATCTGATAGTCTCACTGTTGGACCATGGACAATTTCAACGTCTTTGGAATTTAGAGTAACCAGAGTAGACCTAAAATATCTGAATTCACCTTTGAGGAATATGTTGATTGGCAATTTCCTGTTAGACTCATGCCACCAAGTCTCACCACATTTTAGGAATCTCATCTTGTCCTGGGGCATCATGAGCCTGCCGTAATCGTAGAAACTGATCACATTGACATCCTCGTTTTGTACTATGCCCACATACTCCAACTCGCCCTTCCTTATCAGGCTCAAAAATGGGAACTTGTCTCTTAATGTGTTAAAAATTTCGTTCATTCTATATCTATAAATACTGTTAAATATGTACTATGCAAACAGTTTCAAGGTATTTACTATCACAGTTGGTAATAGCCTACATAAATGGTTATCATGGGAGGAATTCAAAAGTGTACGATAGACGTCTAACACTGCACAGAGGGGTATCAAACCCCATAACTTTCACCTTCAAAAACGAAGACCAGAAAGCGCAGGACATAACTTCAAAGACGTACGAGTTCAATCTCATAGACTCTGAGAGCAAAAAAGCAGTCATAACGAAGACGCTGACTATCCTCGATGATGGTTCTACTGTCAGCACAAAAGGAGACGCCAGTTGCACTATCACAGAAGGCGATCTGTTACCTCTTGATGCTAAGTTCTACAACTTTGCGGTGCGAGAAGTCAAATCCGATGGTAGCAGAGAGGTAACTTATTCAGACACAGGATATGCGGCGGCGGGCACTGTAGAAATTCTAGACGGTGCTTACCCGGAATTTGTGGCCAGTACTAATGTTTCTAGTTTCACAGCATCTGGCGGTCCTCTCACATACACATCAGGAACCGTTAATGCAAGGCCTGGTATCAACAACAACAAGGCCTTACACACAATCGCAGTGTACACAAAAAACTTTTCAGGAAGCCTACGTGTTCAAGGATCGATGTCCTCCACTCCAGGATCATCTGAATGGTTTGACATCACAATGGATGGTGAGGCATCAGCAACAAACACTTTCACAAGTTCCACAGCGGTAACCAATTTCAACTTCACTGGTGTTTACCATAATGTAAGATTCAGTTGGGGTAACGATTCTGGTAACACCGGAGTGATTGACAAAATTCTTTATAGACAGTAAAATACACTATACACTATGCACTTTCCTATATTAGTTGCTGGCGATAGTTACTCATTGGATTGGCCCGCACAATTTTCGAAATTGGTTCCAAACCCAATAACAAATATTTCTTCTCGTGGTAGAAGTAATTTGTTTATTTGGTCTTCGACAGTAAATTACCTTGCAAGGGTTAAGACTAAACACAAGGTCATAGTTGGTAATAGTTTTATAACGAGAAAAGATACTTGGGTGGAAAATCAAATTAATAAAAAAACTTGGGATGAAGTACAGCACCCTGAACGGAAAAACGGAAATTTATCGATGCCATTACAACACTATGATAAAAAATATGAAGAATGGTTTAGAACTTCGGACATATGTACACTATGGCAAGAATATTATTATAATCTGTTTTGTTTTGCTCATACACTCAAATCGTTGGGACATGATTTTTTCTTGTTCAATGCGGCGGTAAATGTAATGGGAGATCCGGAACTAAATTTTGATTTCCGTGGTTACTTATTCAACACACCTTATTACAATTGGTGTCATTCACAACCTAATATTTTACCAGGAGATACTTTTTCAATACCAACGTGGTGTGAGGGAAACAATGTTGAAACGACCAGCACAGGCCATATAGCAGATGCTGAAGGATGTTTGGTATTTTCAAAATGGTTGCACAAGCAAATGGTAGAAGCAAAGTTGCTCTAAATCATAATCCGTGTTATAATAAGTCATGAATCTCATACAGAATACAATTCTGACTAGTCTTCCTGCGAATAGAAAGAAGACCCCAAGCGGATGGATCAGTTTCAACGCACCCTGTTGTGTGTACAATGGCGAGACAGCAGACAAGAAAAAACGTGGTGGCATCATGACCAGTGCCGATGGCACAGTGAGTTATCATTGTTTCAACTGTGGGTTCAAAGCAAGTTATGTCATAGGACGTAAACTCTCATACAAGATGAGACAGTTCATGAGCTACATAGGCATACCCGAAGACACAATACGTAAATTGGCCATAGAGGCACTGCGTGAAGAGGAGAGTGAAGTCAAATATGAGAAAAAGAAGTTTGTAACATTTAACAAAAAAAGTTTGCCAAAAAACACACACAAACTAGACGTGTGGTTAGAGAAGTACGTGGCAAACGATCTCACAGAACCACAATGGAAAAAAATAGACGGGTTATTGAAATATCTCGAAGGCAGGGGCATAGGTGCAGACTGGTACGACTTTATGTACTCACCAGACAAAGTGTGGGACGTACATCAAAGATTGCTTATTCCGTTCTATTGGCGAGGTGAGGTTGTGGGGTTCACTGGCAGGATGTTCGAAGAGTCGGATGGAGTGAAATACTACACAGATGTGTGGCCTGGATACGTGTTTAACATGGATGCACAGGACTGGGCGAGGAAGTTTGTAATCGTCACAGAAGGACCCTTTGATGCGATATCCGTTTCTGGTGTCAGCATACTCGGCAGTGAGATAAATGATACACAGCGAGAGCTCATAGACGGTCTCGGTAGACAGGTAATTGTTGTGCCAGATAGAGACGCACCGGGAGAGAAACTGATTAACCAAGCAATAGATTTCGGATGGAGTGTGGCTTTTCCAGAATGGGATAAAACGGTTGGAGATGTGGCAGATGCTGTGTTAAAATATGGTAGACTGTTTACTATACAATCAATACTGAAAACAACTGAATCCAGTAAACTGAAAATAGATTTAAAGAGAAAGATGTATGGCTGAATACACATTTGATGTACAGAAACTTTATATAGAGATGCTTCTAGCAGATGCGGAATCTTTCGCCAGGGCACAGAACATATTCAAACCAGAATCTTTTGATCGTAAACTTCAACCCATAGCAAAATTCGTCAAGGACTATATGGAGGAGTATAGGGTCATGCCCGACGTAGAGCAGGTAAACGCGAAACATGATATCAAGTTGAAATCGGCAAAGGATTTGGATCCAAGCCATTTCAATTGGTTGCTGGATGAATTTGAAACATTCTCGAGACACAAAGCACTGGAACGTGCGATACTACAGTCAGCAGATATGTTGGAAAAAGGAGACTATGCTCCGGTTGAAGACATGGTCAAGGACGCTGTCAACGTGGGACTGACACGTGATCTCGGTACAGACTACTTTGAGGATCCTAAAGGAAGACTTGAGGCACTCAAGGCAAACAACGGACAGATCAGCACAGGCTGGAATAATTTAGACAAGAAACTGTTTGGCGGTTTCAACCGTGGAGAACTAAACATCTTTGCAGGTGGATCAGGCGCAGGTAAGAGTTTGTTCTTACAGAATCTTGCGGTGAATTGGGCACTGGCTGGTCTGAACGTTTGTTACATATCATTTGAATTATCTGAGCAACTGACAGCGATGAGGCTTGATGCCATGATGACAAACATTCCAACTAAGAAAGTGTTTCCTGAGATAGAAAACGTTGAGATGAAAGTCAAGATGTTGAAAAAGAAATCTGGTACACTACAAATCAAATACTTGCCAAGTGGTAGTAATGTGTTGGATGTGAGGACGTATCTGAAGGAACTAGAACTCAAGAACAAAAAGAAAATAGACTGCATACTGATAGACTATTTGGATCTCATGATGCCAAAGAGCAAGAAGATATCGCCGGCGGATCTATTCATCAAGGACAAGTATGTGTCTGAAGAACTGAGGAACTTGGTCGTGGAGAAACAGTGTGTGTTAGCGACAGCGTCACAGTTGAACAGGGCATCAGTTGAAGAGATAGAGTTTGATCACAGTCACATCTCAGGCGGACTATCCAAGATACAGACTGCTGACAACGTGATAGGTATATTCACATCGAGGGCGATGAAAGAACGTGGCAGGTATCAGATACAATTCATGAAAACAAGATCAAGTTCTGGTGTTGGACAGAAAGTAGACCTGGAGTTCGACGTTGACAGCCTGCGTATCAGAGACTTGGCGGATGATCCTGAATACAAACAGTTTGACAAACAGAGAAGTACAATATACGATAACCTAAAAAAGACATCCAAAGTTACAGGTAGTGGCACACCAACAGACGCAAGAACAGAAGTGCCTGATCCAACAAAAGGTGATACTATAGGAAAAGTAAAAGCCACAGTCGAAGGCGGCAAACTGAGGCAACTCTTAAACGAACTGCACTCAGATGAAGAACAGTAATGACATTGAATACATCTACGAGAAGTTAAGTTCTCTTTATCCAGAATACTCGAACAAGAAACCCAAAGCAAAGATATATTCCAAGGCATACACCAGTCTCATAGGTGTGATGTTGTCTGCACAGTCTCAAGACAAGAGGACGGCAATTGCTTGTAGACAACTGTTTGCACTTGCCAGCACACCAGAGGAGATGTTGAAACTGTCACAAGAGGAAATCATAGAGGCAATTAAACCTGCGGGCCTATTTAACGCCAAGTCTAAAAACATCCTTGCGACGAGTAAGATACTCTTAGAGAAATTTAACGGACGTGTGCCAAGCACACAGAAAGAACTAATGACATTGCCGGGTGTTGGCAGAAAAAGTTCTGACATAGTGATGAGATTTGTTTTTGGTGAACCACACATAGCAGTCGACACACACGTGTTTAGAATGTTATGGAGATTGGGTTGGGCAGACAGCCTCAATGAAGGAAAGGCATCTATAACCGTTAACAACACTACACCAAGCAAATACAAGTATGGTGCTCATATGTATCTAATTACTCACGCCAAGTTGGTTTGTAAATCGAGATCCCCGTTGTGTGACACATGTGTGATCAGTGCCGCATGCGACAAAAGAGATATCTCGATTCCAAAAAATAAATTACGTCAAAAAGTTTCTGCTTCATAATCTGCGCAGATAAATATTCCTGCTCAAGGCAATAACAGGCAAACTTAAAAGCATAGGCAAATGAAAGACAAGGAACTGAACGACATAACAAGGCTGTACGATAGATTCATCAGGCAATGTCCAGGCACAGAAGAATACACGCATAGGCTAGCCGAGGAGACTCGCATCATCCTTCAACTACGTTTCGTAGACTACTTCATACAAATATGTGACATCATAGCAATGACCCGAGACATACCACACATGACACGTGGTTCGGCCGGTTCGTCATTGGTCTGTTACCTATTGGGCATAACGGATGTGGACCCAGTGGAGTGGGACATACCAGTGGCTAGATTCCTCAACCCAAACAGGGACGACCTTCCCGATGTGGACATAGATTTTCCCCACCACAAACAGGAAGAAGTAATGAAGAGGATCTTCAAGAAGTGGCCAGGACGCAGTGCTAGGATATCCAACTACGTGCTCTACAAGGATAAATCAGCACGACGTGAAGCGGCCAAGCGACTTGGAGTCAAGGGCAACCTACCCCGCAGGTTCACATACGATTCATTGGGCATTGATGTCAAGGAGGCCCGGAGGATCGAGAACAAACTGAAAGGCAAGAAGAGATGCATATCAAAACACTGCGGAGGAATACTGATGTTTCAAAGACAACTACCAAAGAGCCTGTTCACGGCGGAAAACCAAATACTACTAGACAAGAACGAAGTGGAGGACCTGGAACACCTCAAGGTGGATATTTTAGCCAATCGTGGTTTGTCGCAACTCATAGAGATAGACCCCACGAGGAAACTGACAGATTATCCAGAAGAGGATTCCGCTACTTCGGAACTTTTGTGCAGAGGCGACGTGCTGGGAGTGACACAAGCAGAGAGTCCTGCCATGCGGAGACTGTTCAGGGCAATCAAACCAAAGAGCGTTAAGGACTGTGTGTTTGGCACAGCACTGATCAGACCCGTGGCGGTGTCCGGTCGTAAGAAAGCCACCATGTTCCATGACTGGAGCCGGGAACGTATGAGCGACACGATAGTGTACGAGGACGACGCCATAGACAGGATATCAGAAGTGCTGGGCATAGACAAGTACGAGGCAGACATGTACAGGCGTGCATTCGCAAAGAAGAACGAGGAAAGGATCATGGAATTCATATCAAGGCTCGGAGACCATCCACGCAAGGACGAGATCATAACAATGCTACAGTCATTATCTGGGTTTGGCCTGTGCAGGGCACACGCTGTGAACCTGGGCAGACTGATTTGGGCACTGGCATACCAGAAAGCACACAACAAAGAAAAATTCTGGCGGTCTTGTCTTAAACACTGCCAAGGATCATACAAACGTTGGGTGTACAGGACAGAAGCAAAACGTGTTGGCATAGAAGTAGTCACACCAAGCAAATCCGACAAGTGGGACACTCCAGAGTTCCAATACAGGAAGTACGGTTGGTGGAGCCAGGACGAGTTCATGCCGGGAATGTACGTGAAAGAACTGTACCTTGACAAGGTCGAATTCGCGGGAATGATAGCCAACGGCAGGGTGTTTCGTGGAGACAAAGGCAGGTATGTTACCTTCTTAACTTTGGGAGTTGGTAACGGACAGTACATCGATGTCACCATAAAGAAAGCATTCGCATACAGTGACTATGATGTGGTGCGAGGACAAGGTACCGTTAGATATTCAAACAATTCAGAATACGTGGAGTGTTATGACTCAAAAGGTTTCCGACTAGAGAAATATCTTTAAATATCCTTATGCGTAAAGTACATGATTGGTTTTTACCAGATTACGATCAACACTACGAAGAGTGGATGAAGACAAACAATGAGGTAACCTACCAGAGACTTCAGAGGGAGTATGCAATACACCAAGTTAAGAATTTCAAGACAGCGATAGACATAGGCGGCAACATAGGATTCTGGAGCAGAGATTTCTGTGACAGATTCGAGAACGTGATAATCTTTGAGCCAGACGCCTCCAACATTGAGTGCTTGGAGACCAACCTTTCAGACAAACAGAACTATGTGTTGCACAAGGTAGGTCTGGGATCAAAGGAAGAAACAAAGACTTTCTACAAATCATTGACCACGTCAGGTGGACACAGTTTCTTCAGAGACCAGGTATTCGAGGAACAAGTGGAGGAGAGTCAGTTACAGATAAAAAGATTAGACGATTACGGTTACAAGGATGTGGGACTGATCAAGATAGACACGCAAGGCAGTGAGTACGATATACTGCTAGGGGCAGAACAAACATTAATCGAAAACGATTGTGTGCTGAACGTTGAGATAGAACACAAGAACGAATCTCAAAGGCAAAGAGGAAAACAAATTATATCATACCTAAGTTCTCTCGGCTACAAAGAATACGGACGCTCTCGTAAAAAAGAAGTAGTTTTTTTAAAAGTGTAATTTTAAAGAGAAGGGGGATGGCCCACTTCTTCAAAGTTGTTAATCAAATGAAACTTTGGCGCTGTCCATTTTTCTACTCCCCCGCACCACATGTCCTGCCATTTTTTTGATATATCAACATCGGAGTATGCTTTCTGCTTACTCATCTTTGGGGGTCTTCCTAATTGTGCGGCAACAAGTATGACATGGCTGGCCCACGAACGCATCTCTCCATATAACCAAGGTAAATCTTTCCGGGGGACCATGGGCAGGCAATCGAAGGCCCATACCATATCCCATTTGCCTTCGGGCCATTTATCTAAACCATGAATACATGGATCATATTGTGTGACTTCGATACCGACCTGTTTATCAAAATGCTGTTCTGAGTACTGCTGTCCTTTGCCACAGCCAAAATCTAGAGCCGTACGTACACCATACCTATCACGTAATACTTCTATCTGTTTTTGGTATTGAGCTGTGCCTAGACCTGTCCATTTGGGATGAGTCGCATGATAGTTGGTTCCAATTTCAACAGAATCTATATAAGTTTTTGAGAAATTCATAACAAAAGTATTTAAACTTAAATATCCACATGTCATTTATTTTAGAATCTATGTTTAAAAATAAAACAGTAGCATTAGTAGGGAATGCCCAATCTTTGCTGTCTCAACACAAGGGCACAGACATAGATAGTCATGACATTGTTTGTAGAATTAATTTAGGGCCAAACCTGTGTGGTACAGGAAGCCATGGTAACAAAACAGATGTGTTGTTCTTCAGTATGCCAGAATGGGCCACAGCAAATGATAAATTACCTAACGAAGTAATAAAGATACACACAGGTCACTGTTACAATCCCTGTTTTATGACGAAGGAAGAAAGACAAAACTTTACTCCATCCATAAAAACAGATTACTTTTTTCCAAAAGAAAAATTTGATTTTTTGAAAAAACAAATAGGTTATACCAGACACAAAACATGGCCTTCTACCGGAGCCACTGCATTCTATATGTGTGTAGAAGCCAACCCATCGGTACTTAATCTCTATGGATTTGACTTCAAAAAATCCTTTACCTTTTATCATGATGATAAAACCGGTGACCCAAAAACATCTCGCGATAAGAAGCGTAAGCACAACTGGGATCTCGAGAAAGAGTGGACAATGAAATTAATCAACCAAAAGACAAATTTAAGATTGGTGTAAAAGTATATGTTGTATAAGACAAATAAAAAAGGATTCTTTTGCGCTTCCGATACAATCTTTTTTAACAAATGGACCAAGATTTTTATAATGAGTGTTAGACGACACGCTCCATGGGCCAATATAAGGATACACATTTACGATGGCGTGGACCAGGATGTAGAGTGGTGTAAAAAAAATGGTGTGGAGTGTTCCACAGAACCAACTCTATCAGAATACACAGAAAACCTAAAATCAAAAAAAGGATTTTGGGTTTGTGACAGATTCCGACAAGTTGTAAAACTGTTCGAGGAACAAGTACCTGTGTGGTGTGTTGATTCGGATAGTGTGCTTTGTAGAGATCTTTCTGAAGACGAATATGATCAAATCACTTCACAATCATGGGTAAATGTGTGGGGTGAGCCAAACACCAGAGCTTACAAAACAATTGGATATTCAGTGGTTTTTTCAAGTAATGATAGGGCACGACACGAAATAGCAGTTAGACTTTCAAATCAAAAAAAATTTACTTGGTATCTGGATCAAGAAGTCATGGACTCTATGTTGCGTGAAAATTACTTTGCGCCTGTTGAAAGAACCTACAGCAACCATGTTTACAATAAAGATGCCTACATTTGGTCAGGAAAAGGCAAACGAAAACACATGTCGTCAAATAATCTGCAGAGTTTTCCGGGTCTTGCAAGGCACTATAAAAAAATTTTAGACAATGAACCAACATAAGTATTCGTATGTCAAATTACGTAACAAACGAAAAATTTCCCCACCTAGGTGGCAATTTCGCTGAAGGCGATCCTGCCTGCTTCAGTGCTTCTGCTTTCAAATATTGTTTAGATAATCTAGAAATCAAAACTGTTATGGATATTGGATCCGGTCAAGGCCATACTGCTAAATGGTTTGTGGAGCAAGGATGCGAAGTGACAGCGGTCGAGGGCCTCCCAGAAAATGTTCAAAATGCAGTGGTGCCGACAATACAGCATGATTTAGTAAACGGTCCATACATACAACAAGTTGACCTAACCGTGTGCATCGAGGTCGTAGAGCACGTGGATAAAAAATATGTTTCAAATTTAATTGATACGCTGACTAACGGAAAATGGATACTAATGACACACGCTGTTCCAGGACAGCGTGGTTGGCACCATGTTAATTGCCAGCCAACGGAATACTGGACAGATCTGTTGGGACAAAAAGGTTATTCTATAATAGAAGATCATTCTAAGAAAATACAAATGCTATCTAAAAACGATGGTGCCAAACACATAGCACGTAATGGTTTTTTATTTGGCCAGCAGAAATAAATCTAGATTATTTTTTCAATATGCATTCGTAGTAAGCAGTGGCCAAAGGATCCTTGTCAGGCACATCTACCAGGTGGGCATATGCGTCTTCTTTAAACTTGTCCATTCCGGTATGTTTTAGTTCAACCTGCCACCAGTCTGGTGTTCTTACTGTGAGATGTGCGTTTCTGCCATCAGGAAGTATAGCAACGGCCTTGAAACAGGCAATCAAATGATATTGGCATATTTCAGATCTTTTTCCTAGATCTACTAAAGTTTCCTGCACTAGATTTGGTTCTACATGTTCAAGAACGTCTGTTGATATTATCATATCAACTTTCTCTGGCATTTTTCCTTCGAACCTAGGATCCCACCCTGTCACATTAATGTTTGGATATAAATGTTTCAACTTGTTTACTAAAACCCCGGCACCACACCCGAAGTCTAAAATACTTTTTGGTGCGAAAGTTTCTATGGCTTCTTTCATCATTTTAGGTATATCTCTGTCTCTGAAGTTACGCCCCCACTTTGGTTTTTTCACATGCATTTTTTTCAACAGTTCGTGATATTCTTTTGTCAATGCCATACACTTAATTAGCATTGAAATTATTGGTAATATGATAATTGGGGGATTTAAAAAAAAAGCGTAAATTAGAAAAATAACGCGAAGCGTTAAAAAGCGTAAAGCCGGCCTTGACCTCTTGGATCTTGACCGACTTCACAGTGTTTGAGGACTAGAATGTGAATTTGATTCCAGCCGCCATGCTTGTTGTGTCTGTACCTGTAGTCTTGTCAGTTACTTCGTAACCGGCGTACATGCTGAAGTTCTCACCGATCTTCTTGTCCGCACCATAAGTCCAGTACTTGTTACCATCCTTGATCTCACCATAACCTGCTGAGAAAGTGGTTGCACCTATCGTGTGTGAACCCACGATCTCATTCGCTTTAGTGTCTAGATTGGTAGACTCTACAGTTTTGATTGTGTGGTTGTAACCGATTGTGGTTTCGTCTGTGAGGTCGAACGAAGCACCCAATCCTTTGTACTCGATGGAGTTGACCTTGTCATCCGTGTATGCCACACCGATGTTCAAATTATCAGTCAATTCCATTGAAGCCGCAGTCTCATACACATCGATGCCTGATTTACCAGTCGAACCGTCGACCTTCATCAAGTTATCGATCTGTACTGCACCTATGTTGTTCGAGTACACGATAGTGTGTGAGTCTCTGCTGAACAACTTCTGTGCGGCGCTTCCGCCGAATTCTGGGAACACATCTGTCTTAGATGTAACAGCACCCTTGAACACTGAGTCCTGTCTTCCTGCCGATAGCACACCCGCGTTGCCCATGTCCACACCAGCAAATGCCAGTTTTGAATCAAAAGGCGAACTGCCTGAGTCATCCGCGTCGATTTCAACTTCTAACTTGGCGAAGCCGTTGATTCCCTCTGCCAGGTTGCTACTAAAGTCAACACCGATGGAAGAACCGTTGTTCTCCGCTTTCGCTGTTGCTGTGCCGTTAGCGTCTTCGTTGTTTGAAAGCATGTAGTTCAATGAACCGTACACCTTCATCTCGGTCGCTTCAGCCGGAGTCGGTTTGAACACCGACCATAGTACTACAAGTGCCACTATTATGGCCGCACCTATAGCCATCTTCTTCTTAGTCATTTTCATTATAGATTTTTCTCCTGTTTGTTCTATATGATTAGTTGCGATCAATGGCCTATTGACCGCTCTGGATTGTAAGGCATATTTATCAAAAAAGCAACACTTTATACGTGTGTTTGGTAAACTTTTTACAGGGACGGTTACACCAATAATTACAACAACACAGGAGCAGAACCATGGGCATACACTACGACTACAAGAGCACACGCGGTGCCAAGAAGATGCAGAAGCAACAGGAACGTGAACAGCGCAGGCGCGATCGCAAGGCCAAGCAGGTGACCCCACAGAAGACGGACGAATCCAAACCCTTGACCATGGACATGATCACGGACCCCAACAAATGATCAACCAACGCTTGTTCGATCACTACGGCATAGACACCCACAAGGATCTCCGGGTCTCCAAGACCTGCGGCAGACCTTTCGACACCATACTGGTGGACAAGATGGGCAGTTGCTACGCCTGTGAGTGCCAGGCCTGGTTGCCCCAGAGCGTGGGCAATCTACTGAAGGATCCCATGGAGCAGATACTCCAGTCCGCCATGCGGGGTCACCTACAGCAGAGCGTGAGTGACGGCACGTATCGATACTGTAACAACAAACTCTGTACCTACATCTCCAAGAACAAGTTCCCCCATGGGGATCTGACCGAGGGGCTCAAACAACTCAGGTTGGCCATCGACGACAGTTGCAACCTGTCGTGCCCCAGTTGCCGGAAGGAGAAGATATTCCTCTACAAGGGTGGCACTTTCAGGCTGAGGATGAAAATAATGGAACAGGTGTTGGCATTCATGCACCGCAGGTCGGATCCCTTGTTGGTGCACATAGGTTCTGACGGTGATCCATTCGCCAGCATACTGTACAGGACACTGATGAAGAAAGCACCAGACAAGGACTGCTTCTCTTACAGCCTGCAGACCAACGGACTGCTGTTCAAACAGATGTACCCTCGTGTGCGGCACGTGATAGACAAGGCCAATCACATCAACGTCAGCATCGACGGTGCCAGCAGGCACACCTACGAGACACTGAGGAGGGGTGGTGACTGGGACAAGATACAGCACAACCTCCAGTTCATTGGTGAGAAGAAATCATCGGGCTACAGGTTCGAGTTGCACATGGTTGTGCAGAAGTCCAACTGGCACGAGATGCCCGCCATGTTGGAGTTGGCACGCAGGGTGGGAGCAGATGAGGTCAAGTTCACCAAACTCGCGGACTGGGGCACATTTGACAGTTTCGAATCACAACAGCCTCCCACGGACAGCACCGAGTTCATGGACATGCTGGAACGTTGTGAGAGTGATCCCATCGGGCACACATGGTTAGATCCTGACTCGATCTAGTTGTTGTATATCTTTAAAATCGCTTCCAGGTTCTCTTTGTGTATGCTCTTGGGCGCACAGGTCCCGCACCTGCATCTATCCTGGGCACAGATCAGCGTTGGCATCCTGTCCTCCCGCTTCATCTTTTCTATGTAGTCGTCCATCGTGTCGATGGTTGCTATGGCACCAGTGGTGCCGTCTAGTCTCACCCTACAGTCCTTGTTGGTGGAGTATTCCCCCGATATGTTGTTTCCAGACAGGAAGAACTGGTTAGCCGCACAGTGCCACCCCCTGAAACCGAGATCCCTGGGTATCATGGACACATAGTTCTTGATGTCCCTGTTCATGCACATGGACCTGCCTCCACAACAGCCTCTGGTTTGATCAGCAATACGAGTCGTCTTGTCGATCTTCTTGATGTCCTCTTGGTCGAAGTTTTTTAGGTATGGCATCAATTGCTCTAGTTGTTTTTCGCTGTATAGTCCCTCTATGCCATCGAGGATCTTGGGTCTGGCATTCAAATTGTTTGTTTCACAGTACTTGAGGAAACCCATGCAGTCCTGCCAGTGGTCCTTGTGAGGATACATGCAGACTATAATGTCGTGTTCGATCTTTTGCTGGACCGCGTGTTCAATATTGTTCTTGAAAAAGGTTTTGAGTTTGTCTGGACCTTGGCTGTGATAACTGAAAGTGATGCCCTCTATGTGTTCACACACGGTCTTCCATCTTTTGGCAGTGGCCGTGGCGTTGGTGGTCATCCTACGTCTCAGTCTCCACCTATCAGAATACTTTTCATATTCCTTGGTGGAACCTATCAGTATGTCTTCGATGTCAGGGTGGTACAATGCTTCTCCCCCATAAACGTTTAGGATCACATCCTTGAAGGGATTTTTTTTGATCTCCATAACGGTGTCGGTGTACGAATACATCTGTTTCAACATTGTCATGCAACGTTCAACGGGTGGATGTGGTTTGGAGTTGTCATGACCCAAGGTACCTTCAGGACAATAGGTGCAGTCGTAATTGCATTTCAGTGTGAGCAACCAATCGATTAGGAAACCCATCTTGTTCTTTGGATGATAGGCGGCTTCTACTGTGTGGATTGTGGACATTTGGAAATATTTAAGCAGTCTATGTGCCGTGTAAATATTTCCTATGCAGATTGCAATCACTGGACACAAGAGAGGAATTGGGCAGGCGTTCGCCCAACAGTTAGAAAAACGTGGGCACCAGATAGTGGGCATATCCAGGAGTGATGGTGAGAACATCCGACGGGTGCTTCACACGGCATCAATCATAGAGCCGTGTGATATGTTCATCAACAACGCAATAAGCATGTACGCCCAAACTGAACTGTTGTTCGAAGTATGGCATAGATGGAAAGACAAGAAAGATGTGCATCACATATGGAACATATCAACACGTGTGTGCGAGTGGGACGAGGACAAACAGATCAACGGCTTGACCATGAGGGAGTCAATGGAGTACCGTAATCAGAAGATGGCATTGGAACTGGCACATGTACAACTTCACGCACAGACCAGTAATATCAAGATGGAACTTATCAGGCCAGGCGGTGTGAACACCCAGTCATTCAGTGCACCAGGAAGCATGTCGGCAGAACAATACATCAAGGGAGTGTTGGAGCAACAGGACATAGTATAATGGACGCCAAGAAATTTTTGACCAACAAGAGCATATGCACACTTCCGTGGACCGGATTTGAACTCGAGCCCAACGGTGATGTAAAGAACTGTATAATATCCAGGGAAAAACTTGGTAACATCAACGGGTCTAGCATACAAGATATACTACACGGAGACAAGAACAAGCATCTCAAATCACAAATGTTAACAGACAGGAAGCCGTCTAACTGCGAGGGTTGTCACCTACAAGAGAAGTCAAGAAACGATTTGGGTAGCATCAGCAGTCGACTTTACTATCACAAGGAAATAGGGCCAAAGATAGATCTTTCCATGCTAGACGATGTTAACAAATTCAGTCTAAAACATGTAGACCTACGTTGGACCAACTCGTGCAACCAGGCCTGTGTGTATTGTAATCCAGAATGGAGCAGTAAGTGGTCGCAGGAACTAGGACAACCTGTGAGGAGCAACAAAGATGATCGAGAGGAAGTAAAAAATTTTGTGTTTGAAAATATCGAACAACTAGAGAACGTTTACCTGGCAGGCGGCGAACCTATGCTCATGAAAGAGAACAAAGAGTTCCTAGATCTGTTAAGCAAGAAGAATCCTGACATTCACCTGCGTGTGAATACAAACCTAAGCACTACTAAGACAGGGGTATTCGAATTATTGTGTTCATTCAAGAATGTACACTGGACAGTTAGTGTTGACACAATAGAAGAAGAGTATGAATACATAAGGTATCATGGATCGTGGAATGACTTCCTAGCAAACCTAGACACAATAAACAAATTGCCTCATAAGATAAGTTTCAACATGTTACATTTCATACTGAATTACACTAGCATACATGATTGCATTGATCTGTTGAAACAAAAAGGATTTCATGATAACAGTTTCATAGCGGGACCTTTGTACAGACCAAACTGGTGGAACTTGTTGAATTTGCCGGATAGAATGATTCAATCCGCCACCGACCTATTGAAGAAGAGGATCAACGACGGTACCTCCGGTTATCTTAAAAACAGTTATGAGAACTGTTTGACATATTTCACTTCGACGCCATGGGAAAAAGATATTATAACATTCAATAAACAGATAGGAGACATGGACAAAAGAAGAGGCACGAACAGTGCAAAGGTTTTTAAAAAACTTTTCGAGGACATGAATGCTTAAACACTGGAAAAAATTGCTTTCTTCTGAATGTAAGGTTTTTGAAATAAAGGGCACTGCTGTACTTCCAATTTTCAAAGTGGGGTCAACAAGCCTGCGTCACTCCGCTGACCGTGTATACGTCAACGACGAAATATCTAAATTTGACCTTGTGCATGTTTTGATTCGACGTCCGGAAGAAAGATTTGTGTCTGGACTAAACGAGTACTGCCAACAGAACAATCTCGACATCCACAAAACATTGGATGACGTTAGGTCGGGACTTATATCGGACAGACACTTTGCACCCCAGTACATGTGGCTCTTACACCTATACAAGTTTTACAAAGGAATGATCAGAATACGACCTTTCGATGCGTTAAATGAATACACGGAACTACATAAAAAGAAAAGCACCATGGAAAAAGTTCAAGTCACTGCTTTGGAACAATACATTTTGATTGATAGGATGTTAACCAAACACTACGACACCGATATTGCACTGGAAGACATCATAAGGAGATATAAAAATGTTTTGTCCTAGACTTGAACACTTTGTCAGATTAAATCAAAACGGAACTATCGGCAGGTGTGGGCACATGATGGATGCAGTGAATTTTGAATCCTACACCAAATTAGAAAACAGCACTTGGTTGAAAGATATCAAACAACAGATGTCGTTGGATAAATGGCCAAAGGAATGTGTGAGGTGCCAGCAGTCTGAAAGCACAAAAGGTGAGAGTGTGAGAACGAACAGTATCACAAGACATAAACTACTCAAACCGATAAAAAAGGATTATCTGGTTGTGGGTGGTGTTCTGGACAACGTCTGTAACAGTGCCTGCCAGTCATGCAATCCAAATCTCAGTACAAAGATAGGCAGTCTGGAATCAACGGACTACAAGCGGATAGACAATTACGTGAGGTTCTGGGAACTACCACAAGACAGGATTGTCGAGATAGATGTAAATGGAGGAGAACCAACTGCTAGTAGGAATTACAAAAAGATCCTGAAGCACTTGCCCTCCAACACAAAAATAGTGAGAATGAATACCAATGGTTCAAGGACAATAAAAGAATTAGAAGACATAATGGCAAATGGTATAAAGGTAATTGTGACCATGAGCCTAGACGGCGTTGGGTCAGTACATGATTACACGAGATGGCCTATTAAATGGAAAGATTACACGAAGACAGTAGAGCACTATAAGAAATTAAAAGACAGGAATAAACTCATGCACCTTGACATGTGGACAACAGTGAGTTGTCTAAACATCAACATACTACCAGAAATAATTGCTTACACTAAGAGCGAAGGAATACCGCACGATTGGGCGTTCCTCGAACAGCCTGGTGTATTAAATGTGCGTTATACAAATAAGTTCACTTTGGGTGCCAAGAGAATGTTTCCTAACCAAATTGCAATAGACAAGGACAACACTCAGCAACTGAACGCATTTATCGACCGACAAGACTCATTGCGTGGCATTGACATTAAAGATTATCTTAACTGTTAAGATATTTCTAAATTATCTTAATTTGTGTTTCATTAGGTCAACGAATATCTGCGCGAACCGTTTGTGATTTTCAATACCATAATGTATGCCATCCCTAGCACGGCTTGGTTTCTGTCTTTTCCTTTGTCCGAACTTATCCCAGTATGGCCAACAATTTTTGAGTGTGTGATTTTCAAGCACCAATGGATTGTTACCTTTTGATCGGAACTCGATATACACGTCTGCGAAACAGTGGAGGGTCTTGCACTGGTTCTTCTCTGCGTACTTCTCCAGGAAGAAAACACTCTTAAGGAAGTTGTTGAGATCGGTCTTGTGATTTTCAAAACGCAGTTTCTCATCAGTGCCGTGTAGGTTAGAGGCGTAGTCTTCCAATCTCTCCCTACGACTCATCTCTGGCCACATGACTATAATAATGTTGGGGTTAATCACCTTCTCGCACGAATACAATATACGCACCACCGTCTCGGGACTGGCGCCGGGCTGTCCCAGGTTCCAGTATCTCAACTTGTCTGTGTTGTGTTGGCTGACATGATGTGCCCAGGTCTCGTTGGGTTCCAGTCCCACACCCCAGGTATGGCTACAACCCAGTATCACTACGTTCTTCTTGCCATCGGGCATCGGATCCCACGAGGGGCAACGGAAAGGGTACTGCTTGAAAGTTTTCAAGTCGTTGTCAGAATAGAATCCGTACTTCACGTGTTACCTTTCGCTATACTGAGTTTCTTTTGTATGAGTCTACTGATGTACAACTCCAAGAAACCCATCCTGCCTTTGCCTTCAAAGATTTCAGGATATTTCATCCTTGCCATTGTCAAGTACTTCTCGTCGGCGTAACAATCGAGCCTGCTACGCGACTTCACAAACTTGAATGTCAGTGCACCGTTGTCACTCAGGTACTGTATCATTTTGGATTCCGCTTTCAACATCTCCTGTGCGACCGAAACGGGTATGAACTCCTTGTAGTGCTTGAGACGGATGGAATAGAATCTTTTCATACAAATAATTATCGATGTCATGGTGGACCTGACAGGATTCGAACCTGTGGCCTTGGGTTCCGCAAACCCACGCTCTATCCAACTGAGCTACAGGTCCATTTGGCGTGCCCGGCAGGACTCGAACCTGCGACCCCAAGTTTAGGAAACTCGTATTCTATCCATCTGAACTACGGGCACATATTTGTTGGCGGTCCCTAGGGGAGTCGAACCCCTCTTTCGAGGATGAAAACCACGTGTCCTAACCGATAGACGAAGGGACCGGATCGAAAGTCAGTTTGAGCAAATCTTTGTTGACGTAATTGTCGGGCTCGTCACTAAACTTATCGACTTTTCCAATAACAAATTCTAGAGGCATGTCTCGTACTGCCTTACCATATTTGTTGCACCAACTCACAAAACTTTCTGACTGGTACACCTGCTTTAAATTTTTGTTGACGTCTATGAAGAAGCCGCCGAACGATCCCAGCCTGCCAGTACAGTCCACGGCGGTCGGATCGTCATTTTCTTGGAACGATTGAAGCACACACTTGCCTAATATCGACCTGTCAAGCCTTACGGTGTAGTCGTAATTGTAATCAAAAAATTTATAGTTTTCGTCGTGCAATTTTTTTAGATCTATCCAGCAGTCCATGGGTATAGGATGTGCGGCGACATGAAACCAAAGGTCGCTCGCGTAGCCTGTGTTCCTATCATTGGTGAATTCTTCCAACTCATGGACACAATAATTCACTCTGGAAACGAGATCAAACAGTTCGGAATCTTTTTCCACAGAAACTGCACTGTCGGTATAATAACGGTGTAGTTGGTTGAGAGTGTCTTGGTCGTGTGAAAATGTGTCAGGCAGTGTGATGCCCATGGGACGTACATGATCAAGTTTCTTTGCTGTGTCGAGTAATACGTCATAAACGTGTTTTATTTTCCTTGATTCGTCGTCGCTGAAGTTGTTGTCATGCAAGGCCGATGTTTCGGAATTCAAACTGTATTGATATTTTCCAGATATCTTTTTCACATGGTCAGCCCATGGTTTCATACATTCGTGCAGTTGCACAACGATGTGATGACCGTCAGAGAAGTCCAATCTAAATTTCATTCATTATCTCCTGGTGGAGGATAGGAGAGTCGAACTCCTGACTCATCCATGCCATGGATGCGTGATCCCACTTCACCAATCCCCCAAACACACCGTCACATGCAAGACCATTGAGTTATTTGGTGATAATGGTAATATTGGCATGTTTGGTGTACGTGGTGCCGCTTCACGGATTCGAACCGCGGACCTACTGATTACAAATCAGTTGCTCTACCAACTGAGCTAAAGCGGC
>Ga0255772_10001132_pt1 | contig 26560 bp, 29 predicted proteins | sample 071ome_34_FD_179970 | JGI IMG/M metagenome (GOLD analysis project Ga0255772, IMG submission 179970) | Coastal salt marsh microbial communities from the Groves Creek Marsh, Skidaway Island, Georgia - 071411BT metaG (version 2) | ecosystem: Environmental > Aquatic > Marine > Intertidal zone >...
TTCATGTAGTCTTTTGGCTAATAATGTCTTGTTATCTGCATAATATGTTTGTAATTTATGTGCATGTATTTCATAATCAATACTGTCTACTTCTGAATGAGGCACATATTCAAAATGACTTTGTTGAGATAGGTAATCGATTTGTGCCTTGTGCCTGATAAACATAGTCCCTATGTCACTGTAAGTGTCGGTGTTTGCTATGCCTTCTTTATTTTTAAACACTACAACAGGTGATATAACATCGCTGATTTCTTTGTTTTTAAAAGACACACTGGGCCACTTTACATTTTGTGGTAGTAACAATTCGACCATTGCTAATAAATTTTCGTAAGTACCATACTTTTCATAGTATTGCTCACAAAAACCAATAGTGTGTTCTATAGTGACCTGTATGGGCTTGGAAACATATGATACGTTCCACATGTTTTCACTGTTTATAAGATTAGCAAAGTAGTTTGCCCAACTGTAATTATTAGGATCAGGTTTATACCCCTGACTCCAACCAGAGGCAATACTTGTACCATTTATAAACAGATCACGCATATTGCATATTTATAGACAGAAAATGGCTCCTAGGAGCCATTCTGATATGAGTACATATTAATTATTGTAGTTTTTGTGCTAATTTTGCTTTTAACATATCTACTATTGCTTTCTTATCTGTGCTGTAAGAAAGCATTTTTGGCTCTTCAGGATGATCATGATCATCACAACCACAAGAACCATCTACAATGTCTTTACCGCAACAGTCACAAACTTCGTCACTGTCTTTGTCATAAGGGTCTACATAGTCTGACGCTTTTTCTGGATTTAGTCCAGCCATCTGCAACAACTCTTGTAGTTCTTCTAAACTTTTTGCATTTGCACTAATCGTTAAAGTGGAGTCACCAACTTTCTTGGTTTTAGTGTAATTAATTGACTCTGAATCCTGATCTTGTTGTGCAACTACACCAAAAGGATAACTTTCGTTTACTGGTGTACAATCACATTCGCCAGGAGGACAGGTACAATCTGCACTACCACATTGTGGACATGGTTCTTTTTGTTTGATATCATCTTCAAAATCATTTGCTTTGTTGATATCTTCATTTTTACTATGCAAAATTTCTAGTGCATCATCTAATAAATCGTTTGCATCATAACTTCTATCAAAACCTTCTTCGTCTGAAAAGTCCATTGAACTAGAACCATACAATTCCATGCCAGCATGATAACCATGTTTTTTCATACCATCTGCAACTTGTTCTGGTGTACTGCCTAACAATACCATTTCACGCTCGTCATTAAACAAGTATAACTGGCCGTCCTCTGCGCCAATAACCATACTATCTTCACGCTCTAGAATTTCTTCGATTGGTTCAAAATCACCTTCGTGCATATGGTCTCTGCTCTTATCGTCTGCCGCTTCCTCTGCCGCTTCACGATCTGCACGAACTTCTTCCACACTAGCACCAATGTAATCTGCTAGGTCTTCGTCACTCATTTGACTTGGAGTTGGACCACCTTCTGAACTTTCATCTTGGTATTCTTTTGCAATACCTGTACCATCACATTCGTCACAGTCACGATCCATGCCGCCTGCCGCCGGCTTGTGGCCTTTACCACTACATGCATGGCAATGATGTTCTTCTCCAGAGCCTTCTGCTATAGCACGATTCATTAAATCTAGAAGATCTCTCATGCTGTTCATTATGTGTTTACTCCTGATTGTGAGATCCTGGTAACCTCTTTGCTTTCTTGGCCTTTACCCATGTTTGCACCATTGGTTAAATCATCAAACATAGGACGTAAGTTATCACCCATTAGTTCATCTTTTGTAGGGTAATTACGGAAATAATCTGCGCCTTTTTCGGCTTTAATTTTGTCTAACTCTGCTAGGAATTTTGCATTGTATCCTTCACCATAAAGTGAATCTACATTATCTTCTGCTTCTGCAAGCTCATTTTCATAATGTGCTTGATCGTCATTTAGTAATTCTGCTTCTTCTGGATTCTCTTGGCGGTCTTTGTTTCTTGCAGTACGTTCTTCAGCATGCTCTGATTCCATACGGCGTGGCTCGTTAATGCCATAACATAATACACGTTCATGATCGACACCCAGGTTAACTGCTAACCATACTTCTAAAATACGTGGGTTTGCAGGATACTTTAATACAATGTCAGTACTGCAAACTTCTGAAATAAGTTTGACACCCTTAACACGGGCAAACTCCATTGGATTTTCCTGGATTGGTGTGCGTTTGAATGGGGCAGCACTAACCAAATTATACTTTTGTAAGCAAGATTCAATAACGTCCATGTGTCCTGCGTTGCAGTCTGCAGCAATTTTCACACGGAACGAGTATTCTTTCTTGAAACTCTCAGTTAAATATTCTTTAAATTGCATGATAGATTATCTCCTAGTTACACTTATTTATCGGATTTAAAGATTAAATTTATGTTTAAGTTCTAGGTATAATTGCTCGTGTGCTAGTGCATCAGGATGAGCATTATCAGGAAATCTATCTGATTCTGCCATTGCATTAATTACATAGTAATGATTATTCATTAAGTCTGTTATAAATTCTGTGCTAGTATTTTTTTCTACAAGTTGTTCATGTGTGGGTAATCCGCCTAATGTTTGAGCGTAAAACGGCTCGGGCCAACCTAATATTTCTGCCTTCCAATCCTCCTTGTAATATTGCGGACTTAGATATTCTGTGTGGAATGGATAAACGCGGCCAGCACCCCCAATCAATGCAATATTTGGTATGTTTGATTTTTCACACAATAAGGCTATATCTTTATATATACCATGTGCTGTTTCTAACATCTGCCTACGTACTGTGTTTGAGTTGTCAAAGGTATGGAAATCTCTCATTATGGGTGGCTGAAAGTATATCAACAAATCATACTTGATATCAGGATTTTTATTAATGCCCAAGGAATGATGAGTTGAATATGTAATTTCGATGTCGTGCTTACGTATTAGCCACGTACTCAATTTAGAAATGCTGGATTTTGCACTAGTGCCAGAAATAGATATGTTGTTAACAACATGATCTTTTTCTAAAAAACAGTGTATATGGTTTTCTGCTGGTGAGTTAGATTTATCTACGTTATTCCACCATTGCAACATTTCTGTATTGATGTGACTGCTAGGCACACCATAACTGTCGCCCGCAATAAGGATGTTCATTAATCGTCCTTGGCACTAAGTATTTTTAACAATTCGTTACGATCAAGTGGTCTGGATTCTACATTTTCAATTTCATCACCGCCAGTGAGTTTCTTTTCTGCTTGATCTACTCTGGCTTTTTTCAACATGAGATCAATTTGTTTTAATTTGCGTGTAGTTTTGCTGTCTTTGGCTTCCAGTGCAATCTTTAACATTTGGGCTGCATTGTTAAACACAGGACCGGCTGCCATGTCAGTCATGTTCATACCCAAACTCATTAGTTGTTCATAACTTTCAATTGCTTGTTGAGCAATATCGTCCATTTCACTATCATGTGAATCCATACTGCGAACCTGACTGAGTGCAGAATTAATTTTATCACTTAAACTAAGTGCTTCCTCAATCTCTGCTATCTGCTGTTTGGGGTCAATAGGTTCTGCTGGATCGGTATCATTCATCTCATCCAGATGTGGTAGATTGAATTCTTCTTCTAGTTTACGAGTCATAAAACTATTTATGGTCTTCGATATATTTCAACAGCATATCAAGAAACCTAAAATGGCCAATTGGACCTAAATGTCCGGAATCTGGATAAAAGTTCATCCAGTTTTCAACGTTTGATATGCCGCTTTCATCGGAGATCTTATGTTGTTTAGTATCGGCATGTAACTTACTAATAATACTAGGATGTGCGTGTTGCAGTTCTTCTTTCATAACAAATCCAGCAAGTTTGAATTCACCATACTTAGGACTATCTGGGATAGGCTTGTCAGTAGGTGTAGAAGCGGCAGTACTAAGACAGGGTGTTAAAAGATGTACATGTGTTAGTAATTCAGCCGGTAACCGGTTGATATGTTTTTTATGCAACACACTTTGTCCACCTGCTATAATAACTTTTTGATCATGTTGCTGTGCTAGTCTACCTATTTTTAACAAATATTCATCTTTTAAATTGTCTAGTTCTTCTTGTACAGCAACCATCTCTCTCCCAGAAAATAATAATCTTTCAAGATCTATATCTCTTACTGGTAAGGAATAAAACATCACATGCCATTCTGGTGCAGTATCTATCCCCTCTATAATTCTGTTTATGGAATCTTCAAATTGATCGGCTGTCGCTGGCCAATCACTGCCAGGACGGTTAAACACAGTGTATTCATATCCTAAGGAATCCAGATAAAGGCCTAACCAATTATAATTCTCCGTAAAGACTTGATAATTGATAGCGGGGTTTGACCGGTTCATATTTATAAAACGTGGATCGTTGCTGCCCATATATTTTTGTAAAGTCTTAGATCTGGGAGCCCGGCATGGAATCATGCCCCAACCCCAAAACCAACTATCACCGTAGAATGTAAATTTTTTCATAATTACTTTCTTTTCTTGGGTATACGAGCTTTGGGTTTACGTTTTTTCTTGGTTTGGAATATTTGATCTTCATTTATAACTTTAAAACGTATGCCTTTACGTTTGCACCATTCTTGTGCTGCTGTCCATTTAGCTGCATTTAATATTACACTTGCCTGATCTCGTTTTCCTCTGGCATTTTCCATGGTAGTTTGTGTGCTAGGCTTGATTTCTATAAGCTCAACATGTTCACGTCCGTCACGGTCTATATATTGTATCATAAAGTCTGGAACATATACAGTGTGTTTACCTGTTAAAGGGTTTAGATAGGGTATTTTAATATTTTCACTTGCCCACTTAACAATGTTAGGATGTTGATCACACATACGACAAAAGGCCAATTCCCAACTACTACGGTAATAGGGAGATTTACTTCCTACGTATTTTTGTCTGTTTTCAACTATGTATTCGCCTTGCTGGAATTTACTCATGGTTTAATCATCTTTCCGTATAGGCTTTTACTATTTTTAATCGGTGAATTTAAACCAATTTGATTGCCAACAGGACGGAAAAGATTGATTGTCTTATAAGTATCTATTGCAAGTTTAAGGCTGTTTTGGTTTACCTCAAAATATTCCATTGGACTGATGCCCTGTGTTTGAGCAACTTTGATTAAAACACTTGCCATTGTTTTTGCTTTGGGCTTACTGAATCCCACTTTTTCTAATCTGGATTTTACTGCTTCTAATTGTGTGGGTTCTATTGTGCTAATATCTGCTAGGTTACCTAGAAGATCAGCACTTGCTTCTGGTAGTGGAAAATTAACAGTGGAGTTTTCCAGATAAGCAACCAAAGTGTCCTGTGTAATTCGATATTTTACCTCATTACCAAACGTATCGTATAATGTAATACTACTTTGAGGCATTACGTATCTCCATCTCCATCAGCCTCTAGATCTTGTTGAACTATAGTTAGTGTACTACCCACAACTTGACCAAGAACTGCGTCTTTAACTGATGTTCCGTGTATTAGTGCAGTCAATGCACTATCTGCTACATCACCTATTAGATCATCTAAACCATATTTTCCGTCACCGGCAGCTGCTGATGCAAAATCTACTGCTGGACCATACACTGCTGGAATTGTTGCCGGTGGTTTAGGTTCATAAATTGGATTACCTTCTTCATCTGTTTCACCAGTGTCTACTTGTTCTTGTGTCCCATCATCTGTAGGTTGTGGTTGTCTACTACGATAAGAATCTTCACCTCCTAATGTGGATGTTTTTCCAAGCATATTAAGTTCTTGTCCTGATGAATCTGAATCTGGGTCTGGTACTTGCATGCTTAATGGTAACTCTGCCTCAGCAAATGCTGGTCCTGTCATAGCACTAACATTTTCAAATCTATCGACATCTTCAGCACTTAAACCAAAGTTTTGAACATTATGTGTTGTAAAACTTTCGTACTCAAATTCCATTTGAAAATCCATAAAACCACTGTCGCTGTAATCTATACTACCTGGTTGAAATTTAGTGAGTACCGGATTTATAATGCTATACTGTACACCTCTATTCCCATGATATAATACATAATCTATACGCTCAAAAAAGTTTGCTGACACGTTTGGATTATATCCTGCTCTGTTACTATCCCAAGTATCTTCAGCCATAAATGTATTAGCGTTTACATTTTCAGCACCACCTATCCTGGATCTTTCACCTGCAATATCCCTAGCGCCTGTACCACCAGGAGTGCCAGATTTATTTCTGGGATCCATATAATGGTATGAAAAATATCTCATTAATACTTGTAGCCATTCATTACCCACAGTATCGTAAACAGTTATACCTACTGGGTTATATTGTACGCCCAGATTGACTATTTTTTTACGATTGTATTCGTTTTTAACTTCAGTATTAAACTGTACAGCAGGCAAATCTGCTGTGCGTACAAGAGTACTAAGAGTGGTACGGAATTCTTTAGAGCCATCGCTAGGATCAGCATATAACTCTCTGAATAATTGACTTTCTCTATTGAAAATAAAGTTGACGTAACCCTGAAACTTATGTCGTACAGGGTTTACGTCAGGTCTGAAATGATACGCATTTTTGAAGTCACGTAAGTAAAATTTCTTGCCTGTACCTAAACCAAAGATATCAAATAGTTTACTCACGTAATTCCCCTATAAGCGTTCCTCTAACTAAAAGTTAAAAGAAATTATGCGCCAGTGCCTGGATCATTTAGGTCAACAGTATCAGGGAATGGATTACCACCTTCGACTCTTCCATTAACATCGTTACTACCTTGATAATGTGTTGCATTATCGTAACGTACTTGCAATGTCACCTGTACAGGATCGTTTGCACTGTAGTCACTTTCACTATAGTCAACGTTTGTTAAGAAACAGCCTTCTAGGAACCAAACTTCTGAAGCACCAGCATTAATACCGTCTAACACTTCGATTTGCATATCGAATTTATAGTCGTTACCTGCAGCTGGAGTTGTCTGTTGGAAATGATTCAATTGACGCTGAATCTGAGCACCTACTAACTTAGATACGCTGTTAGAAATATCATCACGTAAAACTACGTTGATTTGTTCCCAACTGTGTTTGCCCTGAACATAAGAGCGTGAATTATAACTATCAAGTACTACTTCTTCATAAGTAATCTTTGGACGAGTTACACTCTGAACATTCTGCGTAAATGCACGAGCTTCTGGCTGACCGCCAAAGCCACCTAGCATACTTACACGGAAGCGATATTTAAGTTTAGGCATCAGAATACCTGAACCGGAAGAACCAGTTACGGGTACACCAAATTTACTTCTAGTTTCTATTGTCTGAATTTCATCTGCCATTTTGTTCTCCTACGAACCATATTAACTTATACAGATATTTATCTATTTAGGCTAAAATTTGTAAACTACTGTTTTAATATCATAAAAAAAAGGAGCCCAAAAGAGCTCCTTTTTATGTAGGTTAAATTAACCTGTTTGACCAAGAGTGTTTTGAACACGTATTGGAATGTAGATGAATTCAACTGCTTTAAGCGGTTGTATAGCCACATCAATATGTAATTCATTACGGTCGATTGTTGCTGGAGTGTTATTTGAAGTATCACAAACTGTAACAAAATCAAATAAACCTCTGTTTGAAACTAGGCCACCTAAGAATCTATCTACAACAACCTTGGCATTTTGACGTGTGATTTCATCATTTGGTTCAAACAAGAATGGCTTAACGATATCGTCAAGTCTTTCTCTGATGTAAACAACTAAACGTGCAACATTAACTCTATCTAGAGCACTTGCTGTTGAGCTTAGTGTCTTTTGACCAAATACTGCTAAACCTCTGCCAGGGAAATTACCAATTGGGTTAACCTTATTAATATACATTGTGTCACGTTGACTTTCGCTTAGTGCGACTGGAACAATCTCACCTGAAGCACTGTCTAAGTAACCTGTACCTGAAGCATTAGTTACAACACCACGTTGGAAACCTGCTGGTGCAAACCATGGGAATGCCACCTGGTCGTTGTATGCTAGTGTACGCAATGCAATGTGTGAACCTGGGCAAAGTATACTATTACCTGATAAATCTGTTGTAATAGCGTGTGGATAATAAACTGCTGAGTACTCATTGAATACTGTTAATCCATCTTCACCGTTAAAGCCCACATTGTTTGTATTTGCAGCCCAAGTTTGTATACTTGTGGAATCTGCTGCAAGACGTAGTGGAGCATCACCAATAACGAACGCAGTTTCTTTACGATCTGCTGACAACGTATTCATTGGACCCATTGCCTCTGTATAACCAGGACATGCAATTAGGTTAAATCTGTTGCTTTCGTTACGTGCATCTGTATTACTTGCTAATGCAGAGTTAAGAGCTTCAACAATAACGTTTCTTTGAGCCTTACGTAACATGTAAGGAGTACCGTTATTTCTGTTACCACTTTCATCTTCCCATCTGCTGTTTGTAGCGTCCCATTTCTTAACGTTACCGCCAGACATTCTCTTGTTCCAACCAAGAATGTAATATGGGTATACTGTTGCACTTGGTGCATCTGAATCCATACCACCAGTGCTACTACGGAAATCAGCAAATAAAACACCGTCTTGACTTATTTGATCTGCTGTATCAATTTCTACCCAAGCACCTGCACTTGATCTTTTGTACATGCGAGGATAATTTTCTAAATCACTGCTATCAACCCACAAATCGTTAGTTACCAGTGAACTAGAACCATCAGACTGTGTTGTTGGTTGTGAAGCTGCAATTTGTACATCATATGGATATGCTACCCAACCGCTGGTTGGATCGTTCCACAAGATGTCAATATTATCATTATCTAGTAGACTGTCGTACCATAAAGTACCATCTGCTAGTGTGCCTGTTAATGCTGTACTGCTTGATTCAAAACTTAGGTCTTCCCAGTTAGTATATGGTGTAGAATCTAATAAACCAATATCAGTTGCATCAAATCCAGCAACGTTACCGCCACGTATTTCAATATCGTAAGCAGATGAACTTACTAGTGTAATTTTACCGGCAACATTACTTGCTGTGATATCATCACAGAATGTTAAACTGTTATCAGCAGCACTTAATGCATCGTTGATGGCTTGCACGATATCGTTAACGCTTGCGTTGCCGTCTGCGTCTGAATCGTAAGCACTTCCAGAGGAGTTATTACCTAACTGTACCGGAATAATACCTGAGTTGCCATTTTGCTCATCTGCATTGTGCACAACAATGTTGAAAGAAATTGCTGTATTAGTATGAGCTGTTAGACTAGTTGCTGTATCAGACAGTTGTGTACCTTGTGCTTGGTTAGTGGCGCCGCCATTCCAACGCTTTATGCTTACTGTTGCTTGATCTGCAGAGTAGTCAAACCATAAGTCTGCTTGCTCTAAAGTACCACCAGTATCATATGCACTATATGCTTGGTATGCAAATTCTTCACCAGCACCACCAAGTGTAATCCACTGTCCATTAACGTAAATTTTTAATGCTGGATTCGAACCTGAGTTAGATGAATTCATTTGTAAAATCATGTCGCCTGTGCTTAAAGAACCACCTGAACTGTTTGTAATAGGTAGGCTTGTATGCTTGGCAACTTGGAAGTCGCCAGTGTAAGAACCACCGCCAATTAACACCCATGCACCATTTACTTTTTCGTAGAAACTGATGATTTCTAATGTGTTACCAGCGTTGTCGTGGTATGAAACTGCATAATCACCATCAACACCAAATGCTGCTAGCGGAACGCCTGCACTGTCCACTTGTGTTGTTGATGCAACTTTAACAGTTTGTCTTACCCATGTACTACCGTTCCATCTCTTAAGGCCCCAAACTGATAGAGCTGTGTCTAACCAGTAAGTACCATTTGTTGGAGCGGCTGAAGGTGCACTTGAAGAACCTTCAATTGAGTCTAGATCGATGTCAGCCCTTAAGACGTATGCTCTGTTAGCAAGTCCTAGGAAACTGTATGCAGCGTGTAAACCGTACTCGTTTAACTCGCTACCCTGTAATACAGTGCCGCCATCTGATTTAAATACCGGATTACCATAATTTGTTAGTAGTTCACGTTGACTAGTGATCAGTTTCAACTGATTAGCACTTGCTTTAGTTGTGAATGCAGCTGTGTCAGTACCGTTAGGTGCTGTTTTGTCTTGTGCTGTTGCAATCACAATTAGTGGAACTGTTCCAGTTCCAGCAGGCGCATAGAAACTTTGATCTTCTACCGTAATACTAACACCTGGTGATACTAATTCTGCCATGTTATATCTCCTTAATATTAGTGAGTATTATAACAGTTATTTATGCAAATCAGGGTATTTTAGTGTATTAACGAGTTTGGGGTGCAACAATTTTAGCGTAATCTACTAAATAGCCTTCAACATTGAAGATCGTAAAATTGTTTGAATTTTATCTATTTCCACGTAGAAATTTTCCAGGGTACTATTATTGTGGACAACATAGTCTACAGGACCGCCTACCCAATCCCATTCACTGCGATGAACATCTTTATACTTGGTGTTCATAATTTTTTCTGCAACTACATTTCCATTATTTGCATCTACAGCAGTTTCATACCATTCAGGTAAATCACCACGTTGTATCCAAATAATTGTACCGCCCATGTTTTTAATTAGTGAGAGTTCATTTTTAAATCTAGCATCGCTCACTACAGTACATTGTGCACTGTTATTTCTAGTTCTTAGGCGATACTCTAAACTGTTAAGCCAAATGTTTTGATCAAAATGTGTACGCATTACGTCAGTACCTATTAACTGTAATGCTAGGCGTGGAGTAAAATGAGGAATATCTAATTTGCGACTCCAAAAAACATCTGGCGTTTCACGGAAGTCTCTACTTTGTACAGTGTCACCTTCTAGTAAGGACCTCTCCCAACCAAAAACTGTACTGACTAAATCTTTTAATGGAGATGCAAAACTGTCTTTAATGCATCCGTCTTTTACGAATCTATCTGCTGCTGTATCTTTACCTGAACCTATAAAACCAATTAACCCTATAATTTTACTCATGTGTGATGTATTCTCTGTGTAGTTAGCCTATAATAAATCCCAAAGGTTTGTTACCTTCTTCCATGTTATATATCGATTGTTTTAATTGTTCTATTTCATTCTGGCCTTCAGTTTTAAGTGCATCGCCGTTCAACTGTATAGCACCGCCGGCGCCAGGCAAACCGCTTGTGTATTTGCTTCTGGCTTCTCCCAGCATAAGTTTGGATTGAGCCAGTGCATATGAGCCAAGCCAATTTGATGCATAAACGTCACTTAATAATGTTGCTTCGGGTATAAAATTATACACACCAACCGCAACCTCTTCATCTACACTGACGTTTCTCAAAATCTTTAGCACTTTGGTATTACGATTCCAAATAAAATCGTATTCACTACCAAATATTCTACCAACAGTTTCTTTGTATTGACTAAATGCATCAAACGTTGCTAGTCCACCAATCTGTCCTGCATTCAGCAAATACATGTTGTTAAACGCAACATCAAATGGATCAAAATTACTGCCTGAACCACTGTTAGTCCCTACACCACGTCTGTATAGTCTGCGTACTTCCATTACCTCATTAGGTAACGTATACTCAGTCACAGTAGGTTGTGTTTGAATAAAGATAATACTCTCTTCAACACTACCTGAACTCATTTGACGATACATTGCTAGTGCTTTGTCTATTGCTACATCGTAATGATCACGATCTAGTTCTACATCAACAATGCCGTCAGCAAGGCGTAACTGTAGTTCCTTGATTAATTCTTGTCTGGATTTGTATCCTATTTGATCTATAGCCATACTAGTATTTATCTATTTTAGCAATCTAAAAGGCCTTAATCAGGATTGTACTTTCGTTTATTCTTCCGTTTAATTTTGTTTCAGTTGTTGTGAGTTCGTTGTATAATTTCTCAATTTTGGTACGTGCAAGTTTGTCAGAACCTTTGAGGATTTCTGGTTTACGCACCGTTTTTTGTGTACTCTTAGCAGTATCAAAATTTTGTATGGTGGTGCCTTTAACAGACAGGGTATTCAACATTTCGTCTGCTACGTAGATACCCATTTTACGAGTCTTGGTATTATATACCCAAAGTGTATGTGCATCCACAATGCTTACAGGGTGTATGCTTGCAAGTCCTAAACTGCTTTCAGATGCTTGATACTTTAATTTTTCCACTAATTTGGACTTGCTTACTGCTTTGGGCTTGCGTGGTTTGCGTGTTGCTTTTTGTGTGTTAATAAACGTGTCGCATGCAGTATAGATTGCTTCGTAAAATCCCAAAAACTCTTTACGCAATTTAGCACTATTAAGATGAGCGTATGCTTCTTTGATTTCTGGATCTGACCACTCTACAACTAACTTTGCTTCGTCATACTCAGCAGCATACATATCCTTGATAATCTTGGCGTGTGCTGGCTTGATCTCTACACCGCCCTTGCCTGCTCTCATTTCGTTATATGGGTCAAACCGTTTGAGAGTTATTCTTTCTTCTACAAGCTCGTCTAAAAATCCGTCCCACTCTCCACATAAGGTTGCCATTTGTTCCCTCATACGTTGCTGTATGGTAATGACTTGCTTTTTGGGTTTCTCTTCTTGGGCTTCCTCTGCTTCTTTCTTTGCAATCGCCACTTTGGCTTTCTCAACCAACTCCTTGTACCAGTTTTCCATTCTGGCAAGGGTATCAGGATCTATGTTGGCACCGTGTGCCATCATGTACGAGTACTTACCCACAGTTGCAAACCGATAATCTGGTAGAGCTTTAAGCAGTGCCACCTCATCTTTATTACCGAATTCTTTAAGTGCATATTTCAAAAACTCTGCTGTGATCTTTTTGGGTGATACTTCGTAATGTATGTACCACATTCCGCCGTTGAGGTTGGATTTGTAGTCGCGTTTAATTCCCTTATCTTTGTAAGGCTTGATAGTGTAGTCAATCATTGTCCAGTCGGGTACTACAACTCCGCTGGTAGATATTTCTTTACCTTTGCGTTTTGGCATGTTAGATCTCTGTTTGAATTCCAATTAGTATAACATCTAAATGCAGTTTGTCAACTCCGTAGAATTATAACTACATTTAATGCTATATAGTGGTTGTAGGATCAAATATGCCTTTTTTAGGGCAATTTTGAATTATTTGGCTATTTTCCCTTGCTGAACTTGGTATTATTGTTGAAGGGCAGTTCGTTCTCCAATATGTCTCGCCAAATGGCAATAGTTCTGTCCAAGCCTTCGCTGAGTCCCACTTTAGGAGCCCAACCTAACTTGGATGTGATCTTTTGATTGGTACTGTTTAGTAGATAAATCTCGCCAGCACGTTTGGGTTTTGTATTCCAGTTTACATGTCCTTTCCAGCCAATCTTGGCAGCTATCATGCCAACATAGTCTTTGATCTTGATTGCGTTGTCTGGTCCCAAGCAGAAAATTTCGCCTTTTACTTTGTCAGGATTTTCAATTACTGCTTGCCATGCATCTAACAAATCGTCAATCCAGATAAAGTTACGGTATGGTTCACCATAGCCTAAATTGATTTCTTCTGCATTTGTGAGCATTTGATAAATGATTTGCTCTGTTACAAAGAAGTTGTTATCCTTTCTTCCATACGCATTAGTCTGACGGATTGCAGTAAAGGGTAACCCATAACTTCTATGGGCGTACTCAAGGTATTTCTCGCACCCATACTTAGCAACAGCATAAGGAGCATTAGGATTTGGGGGTGTGCTTTCATTGAATGCTATAATTCCTGTTTCTCTGCCTTCTCTAATAAGGTCACTGATTGGTTGCCAACCATACACTTCCATTGTACTAGCAAATATAAAATTTTGCAAGTTTGGTAGATCTTTAGCAATTTCGATCAGGTTAACTGTGCCAACATAATTAATTTCACTAAATGTAACTTGCTCGTAAAAACTTTGTTCTACTTCTGTTCTTGCGGCCAAATGCACAATAATATGTGGATCGAATCCTCTAATCTGAAATCCTACTTTTTCATGATCTCTTAAATCGTGTTTAAGAAACTCTAATTCATGTTTACCTTTTAATCTTTCTACCATGTGTTGGCCAATAAAGCCGTCTGCGCCTGTAATAAAAATTCTCATATCTTTGCCCTATAATCTATTAGTCCAGTCACTTGCATTGTGTATCTGGGTTCGTTTCCTAAATTTCCCACAACGTGCAATTGCTCTGGAAATATATAAGTATAGTCTCCCTTACTATAGTTATCATAAGAATGGTTATCAATATTCAACCAATGGCCAATTTTATGATCCTGTAGAAAGATTGTAATTCTGACTAGTTCTTTGTTTTCGGTGTATACGTTTGCATCATCCAAATATTGACGCATTTTGTACATTTTGTCTTTATGCGGTGGTATAAATCTACCAGGCATAATTTTATTAATAGTAATCTGTTTGTGGTCTACCCAAGTAAACAATTTCGAAACATCATGTGCCCATTGTGGACATTGGTCACCAAAAGACTGATAAATTATATCACTGCCTTCCGGATACTCGGGGTGTAGTACATCCATTTCTTCCCATAAGCCATTAGCATGCCCCACAGACGTTGTCTCCGCGTATCTGGTAGCGTCTAATGCTTCCTGCGTTACAAAACTAATGTCTACATTACCTTTAATCACAGTAGCTCTCCAGCGTTCCTTTGCGTCTGAGGTCAAGTGTAGCACAATGGATACCGCCACTTAAAGTCATAGCATGTCTAAATTGTACTGGTACTGAGTCGATGCCATATTTTTCTAATTCTCGCATAAGTGGTTCTTGTGTTGAATCGCAGATTATGGTATTCTCGTTAACACTTAGAATATTCATACCAATATAAGGCGAACACGGTGCAGGGTATCCTTCAATGGCATTTCCTTGTATCACACAATCATCAAACCAAATTTTGTCCCACTTTGCAAACATTTCAGGACAGTTGTCTGGTGTTACTCTTGAACTGTTCATTAATACTAGTCCTGGTCTAAGAGGAATAATTGTACTGTCAAAGTGTGCAAAACTATAAAGTTCGCTGTAATGTAATTTGTAACCCATAGGCTCTAACAATCGTTTTAACCATTTGTAGCCTTTCATGTTTCCACTATTACTGACTTGATATAACAAATCTTTTCCAACTCGTACCACATTGGGGGCATCAAAACATATCTCATGGTCTAACAATGTTGGTTTACTTAAATCTTCAAGTTGATATAGATCATCATTTAGTTTGGGCTTAGGTGCCTGTAACCATAATGCTCCATCTTCAAATGCCTCGTATAGTATATCTTCATATAACCTGGTTTCAAAATATCTTGCTCGTACAGGAGTAGGAGTTTCTATCAGCATGTCGCCTAATGGTAGTATTAGGTCTCTTGGGCACCAACTGTACCAGCCTTTTGTACCCCAACCTTGTCCTATATTATAAGTTGTTTCGTCCCAGTTAATAATTTTTGGACGGTGTACAATAACACCTAAATCTTCTAATGCTTTTGCTAATCCGTCAGCATCTTCGTTGGCTTCATCTATCACCCATTGTGGATACTGTCCAGCATTAGGTAAATCCCCAAAAGGGGTGGTTGCGTAACTAAAACTTCGTGCAGAAATATCTAAAGCAATACGGCTGTAATCAGCACGTCCTACTATGATTTCCTCTAACTGATCCCAGTCGTTGTGTGTATTAACTATCATAATCGCTTAAATGTTCACTAATACATACTCTGTGATTATCGGGTATGCCTCTGTTAAATTCTTTATATTTGTCATCATTACTTATTCCAAATATAATTGTGTCTGTTAAAAATAAGTCTAACTTATTACATGTATGGTAGTGTTCATCATGATACTTATCCCACATAAAATCGGGGGAAAAATGTTTCATGTAATGCACACCTAAACTCATACTGTGTTTATTTTGCATTTGCACTTCATTAAGCATGCTGATTCCATCATCTGCGTACTCTCTAGTAAATCTTACGCCTACTCTGTGGTTCTCTAATGTAAAGAAAGGTTTACTTAAACTGCATGTAACTTCTTTTATTGCTGGGAAATCATTTAAATCTATATGTACATGTTTTGCTATCCCCCAATATGCTAAGTCTAAACATACAGGTATATCCATTACATTACATATTCTCATTAACTGTTCAAATTCTGGGTGTACGCAACCAAAATCACTAAAAGGTGCACTTATGATTAAAGAATGCAAACCAGGACCCAGTATGTCTTGTTCAATATAATTAGAGAGTTCTACATACTTAAATTGTACATGTTTCCCCAAACATGCATGGTACTGAAAGTCCCCTCGCAAAACCAGAAGTTGACGATCTTTAGCATGTCGCAAAACAAAGTTATCAAATGTTTGGCTTGTGCCTTGAGTATATGCAACATGGGGGAATAAATCTAAGCCTGTAATACTTTTTAAGGTAGTATATTCCAGCCAATTTTTCCATACATCACCATACTCTTGCATTGAAACATCCTGGTATGTGTGCTTTTTATACCAGTCTGCTACATCTTTGTCTCTGATGGGTCTTGCGCCGCGTGTTACTGTACTCATGTTTTTATATTTATTGAGAAAAAATATAAGTGGGTTCAGGTTCCGATAAATAGTATACAACTACGGAGAAAGTATTAAATGCCACGATTGAGTTTATGGAATCCTGTTAAGGGTAACGACTTTGACTTTATAGACAGAGTTGTTGGCGAGCATATATATGCTGGTGGTACAGGTGTACATGTGCACAAGTATTTAGGTGTACAGGATACTCCTGCATCAGGCGACCCTACTAGACCGGGCGGAGTAGACACTAACGAAGTGTTTATTCAGGATTTGTTATTTCTCGAAAATCGTGACAGAAAATACAGCAAAGACATCTATGAATTGCGTGGACAATATAACATGCAAGACAATGACTTTGACATGACACAATTTGGTGCATTCCTGAGCAGTGATACAATTTATATGAATTTCCATATAGAAAGTATGGTACAAGCAGTAGGCAGAAAACTTATGCCTGGTGACGTTTTAGAATTACCACACTTACGTGATGATTTATTGCTGGGCAGTGACGAAGCCATAAACAGATATTATGTGGTACAAGAGGGTAATAGACCAAGCGAAGGTTTCGATCCCAATTGGTGGCCTCATTTGTGGCGTGTTAAATTAGGACCAATAAGTGATAGCCAGGAGTACAGAGATATACTTGGTACTGGTGAAGAGGAAAGTGATTTACGCAATCTACTCAGCAAATATGCTAATGAAATCACAATTAATGACAAAATTTTAGAGCAAGCAGAAAAAGACGTACCATTTGACCCTCAACATAGAAGCACCAGTCACTTATATTACGATCCTGAAGTGCCGGATAAACCTGCTATAGGCTTTGGATTTGGTGCTGATGGTACTGCTCCTAATGGTGCAAGCATTGTGGGTAGTGGGGAGACTTTCCCTATAACCAGTGTTAATGATGGTGACTACTTTTTGCGTACTGATTTTTCTCCTAACAGACTGTTCAGAAAAGAAGGAACACGTTGGATTAGAGTTAGTGATGATAACAAGAATGCGTGGGCGGCAGCTAACAGATTGCTAACCACATTTATAAACAATGACAACTTTACTATTAACACTGATGGCGGGAGTTCAGCAGAAAAAACTAATTTAAGTAAAGTTGTTAAACCGAGGACAGATACATAATGTTTGGTACAGATTTAATTAAGGATACAAAAATGGATAAAAAGGCAGTATTTGAACAATTGAAAATTGATGAAGGAGTAGTAAATGAAATTTACCTCGACCACCTGGGATATCCAACCTTCGGAGTTGGACATTTGGTCACAGAAGGGGATCCAGAACATGGTAAACCAGTTGGAACTCCCGTATCTGAAGAGCGAGTGGCAGAAGTCTTTGAACGTGACCTTGACACCGCAATTGGTGAGTGTATTGCTTTATACGGAAATCAGTTTGTCAAGTGGCCAGGAGAAGTACAAGAAATCGTAGTAAACATGATGTTCAACATGGGCCGTACAAGATTGGGCGGATTTAAAAACTTTCGCAAAGCATTAGAAGAACGTGATTGGAAAAAAGCAGCGGTTGAAGGCAGAGATTCCAAATGGTACAACCAGGTTACTAATCGTGCTGAAAGACTAATGGAAAGATTAGAGCAGGTATAATTTATGGCTGGTAAAAATTTAGATTACTGGTATGACGAACAGATTAAACGATATCTGATTCAACTTGTACGAGTATTTTCTAATTTTCAGGTTAAAGAATACACCTCTAAAGGTATACACTACAATCGTGTGCCTGCCAGATATGCAGATGCTAGCAGAATGGTTAGCATGATTCTCAGGAATAATAGCGAAAATGTTGTAAATAATGCGCCACAAATTACAGTAGGTATACAAAGCATACAGCCTGCCAGAGATCGTGCACAGGATCCTTTCCTACAAGACACTCAACAAGTAGCAGAACGTGAATGGAACCAGGAGGCTGGACAGTATACTAGCGAACAGGGTAATTTATATACAACAAAAAGATATATGCCTGTACCATATAATTTAACTATTCAGGTAGATATATGGACCACTAACACTGATACCAAGTTACAAATATTAGAGCAAATTTTTGTTATTTTTAATCCAAGCATTCAATTACAAAGCAATGATAATCCATTAGACTGGAGTTCGGTGTTTGAGGTGGAAATGCAGGATATTCAGTGGAGCAGTAGAACCCTACCACAAGGTGTGGATGAACAATTAGATATTGCTACACTAACATTTACAGTTCCTATATGGATATCTCCTCCAGCAAAAGTACAGAGACAAAAAATTATTCAACAAATTATTAATGATATTCACAGTACAGCAAGTGTAGGTGATTTAGGCTTTAGCAGTTCATATTATGACTTTTTTGACCAAGTACCTACTGATGCCAGAATAGTAGTAGCACCAAACGATTTATATGTTAAAATAGAAGGCGCAACAGCCACACTGGTTAATAATGCTGACGAACCGCAAGTATGGCAAGACATAATAGAAATGGTGGGAGAATTATCCGACACTAGCAGACTCGAATTAAACACATCTTCTGATGTAACTGATGACTCAGAACTAGTCATAGGTAGTATTAGTGCAAATCCGATAGCGGCATCGCAACTGATATTTAATTTGGATTCTGATACGTTACCATCTAATACTGTAGCAAACATAGACAGAGTCATAGATCCCGGTACTGCTAGGCCAAATAATGGCTTGCCGGCTGCTGCCCTGGGACAACGATACTTAATTGTTAGTCCTATACTGTATGACTTTGCCGAGTGGGGACAAATATCAGTAGGCGAAAATGACATTATAGAGTATGATGGAACTAAGTGGGTTTCATCTTTCGATAGTAGCAGTGTAACAACTGTAACTTATGTTACTAACGATTATACTAATCAGCAATTTAAATGGACAGGTAGTGACTGGATAAGTAGTTGGCAGGGTGAATATCGTCCTGGTTATTGGAGACTTATACTATAATGACTACAACAGCCGCCGGAGTTATATTTTTAGCACTGGATACAAAAAGATGCCTCATGCAACTGCGTAATACTGAAAAAAGATTTCAGTACACCTGGGGATTTTTTGGTGGGATTGTAGAAGAGTCCGAGACACCGTTTGAAGCACTACAAAGAGAGTTAATAGAAGAGATAGGCTTCATGCCTGAACTTGCCAAATTAAATCCTATAGATATTTACGAAAGCAAAGACAAACAATTTTACTACTATAGTTTTGCGGCAGTGGTGGAAAAAGAATTTCATCCTACATTAAATGATGAGAGTGCTGGTTATGCTTGGGTCAATATAGGACACTGGCCACAGCCACTACATCAAGGCGCAAAGGTTACACTAGGAAAAAACAAAGGCACACACAAACTGGAAAAAATATTTGAGTATCACAGTTAAGGAGCCGTAATGAGCGACTTAATTGATTTCAAATGTGTAAGACTACAGATAGAGCTTGATCGCTTTAATAGATCCAATACCATTCCACACGACTTACTAGAAGGATCGTTCAGCATTGAAGATGTTGAAGAATGTATGAGTAAGTTTACTCCAAAGTATAAACGCATTGCAACAAAATTAATTAAGACATATAAGTTAAATGTAAAAAAGAACTTGAGTCAACTTAAAGAAACATTACGTACAGACTACGCTGCTACAATAGAAACATTGTCAACACACAGTCCACATTTTATCTTTCCGCTGTTGCTAAAAAACTACAGACCAAATATAAACCCAGTAACAGCACTATATTACGAGTCACGTGAATTAATACGTAGTTATGACCCCACATCACATAAAGATGTTTGGCTACATGGATTAATTACGGATATAGAATTTAATAATAAAATACTAGACGCACTGTCAAAGGATATGAAAAGACTGGAAAGAGTTATTAGCAGATACTATTGGCCACTAACGCAATTAGACGATAACATACCTCTAGAACTTTTCCATGCTAGACAAATGACCAAAGACTTTAAACATTACTATACGTTTTTTACAACTGTACGTTATTGGGATCCTGAAGAATAATTATTTAGATGTTGCTATAAACACACCATTCCAATCTTCGGGTAAGTCTTGTGTTTTCTGGAATTCGCAACGCTCAATCCACATGTCATAATACGCATCCATTTTACCATCAAACTCACCTTTAAGTTGTTTGCAAAAATGTATTGCCATATCAAAATTTTGATTACGATAACACTCGTGCATTTTGTCGTGTTGTGGTTGTATAGCAGGCCAGTTGGTGCTTTCCCAAGCATAGTCCCAGGTGCTTAATACTGTGTATATGGTAATACCCACACTCTTGCCTTTTACTGCCAAGTCGTCTACTTTAAGATAAAAGAATTCATCTGATGTTTCGTTATAAGTATTTTCGCCTACAAGCAGTAAACAACCATACTCTTTACATTTGCTTTCTATCCTAGCGGCTGTGCTAACAGCATCTCCAAGAACATCATAACTGTGTCTGCTTGTAGAGCCCATCTCGCCAAGATAACCAAGACCAGTATTGATGCCAGCCCCCATACCAATGGGTGGCCTACCGTCTGCAATAATTTTTTCATTAAAATCCTCCACTGCGGTTAACATGTTTAGTCCTGTCATAACTGCTGAGTGTGCATGGCGTGGATCATCATTGGGTGCGTTATGTACATGCATACTGGCATCACCGATGTACTTGATAATCATTCCGTCTGCATCTAACACAGGTTGTGTGATGGCATCCATGTAACCGTTCATTAACTTTGTAAGTCCTTGAACATCATCACCAAAACTTTCGCCCAGTGGTGTAAAGCCACGCAAGTCTGAAAAGCAAATACTGATCTCTCGCTTCATACCTTCTTTAATTAGTGCAGGGTTTTGTTGAAGCATACGCACAACTGTAGGCGAGCAGTACCCTGCAAACTGCTTCTGAATTTCCTGTCTAAGTTTGAACTGTATCCAAAAGTTGTTAAACGAACTATGTGTGAATACCAAGAACGCACTTAATGCAGGAAATGTAGCATCAAATAAAACAAGATTAGCAGTGTAAGAGTGTATAGTATAATATACAATAGACGCTATAATGCACACTGTAGTAAACAATCCTGCCCATATAGGCAACTTGTATATTGCTATTGCTATTAGTATCATGCTCACAAGTGCTGTCAGAAGCTCTGTCAGTGCTGATAACTGATTACGGGTAATGTTACTGCCGTCTATAAAATTTTGCGTCATATGAGCTTGTATGTAATGTGGTAATATGTTGCCTCTCGGAGTGGGCACCGGATTGGCAACACCCTCTGCACTTACGCCCACTATTACGAACTTTCCGCCTAAGTTAGGCAGTTCACTCGCATCTACATATTCGTATTCTTCAAAGGTATTGTTAAAACGTATATATGCAGTTCCATCTGGTTGTGTTACTATAGGATCAAAAGGTGGTACTGCAAATTCTTGTACACCTATTTCTGATGTTTTTAACATATAACTTGGCTTTTGTGTATATGCTCTCAACATCTCAATAGCAAAGGAAGGATAAATTTTACCCTCTACACCAATTGCTAATGGATATGTTCTGGTTTGATTATCTGGTTGTGGTGCACTTGCTATTACACCAATACCTTCAGCCGACTTTTCGAGCTCTGAAATATTTACGACGAGATTTGGCCAACTTAGCAAGAAGTCTGTCGGGCTCGAAGGACCTATCGTTGCCGTTCCAATGTGCGGGCCTGAACTCCTCACTCCTCTGGCAGAGGGTGTCTGGCTTAAAACGACTCCATTCTCGTTTATCCAACTCGATAAAATCGGGTCGCCTCCAAACCTGTCCGGTTCCGGAAACATAATATTCAGCCCTATAATACCCCCATTCTGTGTTCTCAAATCGCTTATCAGTTGTGCAAAATTCTGTCTCGGCCATGGCCATTGTCCCCATTGTTGTAGGCTTCGTTCGCCAATGTTGATTATCACAACTTCGTTGCTTTGCTTGACAGTGTCTAATTGTTGTAATGCATCAAATGTTTGCGAACGCAAACTTTGCACAGGAGTTGGGTCTACAATTCTTAACCCTACAAGTAATAATATGCTGACTGCGACAGCCCATCCGCTGTATAACCATTTCATAACAGTATTTATAGCATAGTCTTCTTTTGATGTTAAAAGATAGATAAATAATAGTAACAGAGGAGTTTGTTATGTTTAAAACAGAAGAAAATAAAGAAATTTATAAAGCAATCCACCGCAGTCAGCATTGCCAACGTAATTGGGATCTTTCCAAAGAGATTCCACAAGAAGATTTAGATCTTTTAGTTGAAGCAGCTACTCAGTGTCCAAGCAAGCAAAACATTGCATATTATAAAGCACACTTCATCACAAACCGTGACCTAATTGAAAAAATTCATTCTCATACAGATGGTTTTACAATTAACAACTACATCAATCCTAAAACAAAGAAAAACTCTGTAACAAACAGTCAAGTCTTAGCAAACCTTTTAATTGTATTTGAAACTCACAGAGACCCAGAGCGTGTTAAAGGACGCAACTGTGAAACAATGGCTGAGCAAACAGAGCTTTACAAAACAGATTATGATAATAATGAAGTTTTAAGAAGAGATCAAGACATGGCTATGGGTGTTGCAGCAGGATATGTAAATGTTACAGCCGCAATGATGGGCTATAGCACAGGCTGTTGTGCATGTTTTAATCCGCTAGAAGTTCAAGACTTAATGGGACTTGACGGCATGCCTAGATTGTTAATGGGTGTAGGCTTTAAACAGGAAGGTACAAACAGAAGAATCCATCACAAAAATAGAGGATTCCAATTCCCTTCATTACCTAAACAACCTGTTCCTACATTTCACTGGAATTAAAAATTAAAACTCCTCTTTAGGGAGGAGTTTAATTTATGCTGCGTGTTTACTTATAAACGATATTGTCCAACCTATAATTCCTATAGATATAAGTATTGCACCACCCCCTAAAATAATATCTATCCACATGGCTTTACGCTCTGCCTTCTTTTGTGCTTCACGCATTCTGGCTTCACGAATTACTCTGCGTTCACGCATCATGTCATTATAGAACTCTTGCTGTCCTGTATATAACAAGTATTCGTATAGCTCTTTTTCCATTTGTTTGATTTTGTATTTTGCAGTTGTGATTTCCAGTGCTTGTGCTTCTACACTACTGCCAGAAAATAACTTTTTTACGAAGGGCTGATTTTTATTATTGATTGCGTTTTCACTTAATGCTTCTTTGGCTTCAAACCATTTACCATAGTAGCCCATCATGTCTTCTATTTCACGACCAGCTTCCATACCTTTCTTAAGTGCATTGAACGCGGAACTAGCCATAGAAATGGCCGCGGCGATCTCGATCATGTATGTTGCTCCTCTACCTAATAGTATTTATCTTAGGTTGCAACGTCTTTCGGCTTTATCAGTAAGCCTGAGGTTGTTATGTACAACAAACCCGCTTAACAGTAAAGGAACAAATAATTCACCTCTGGTGATGTTTTCGTATCCTATTGCTCCGTATGTAGGTAATAATATTGCACCTTTTAGTGTTGTCATTTCTGCTATAGTGGGTACGTTAGGCAGTAAAGGATTTGCTTCACTGATGCAATCCCATTTTACGCCTTCATATGTGCTGTATATATCTGCTACTTGTATACCCCAAAACAATGCCCACATCCATCTGTCTGCAGGTTCTTCCCAATAACTTTGTGGAAAATATATGGGTGCTTGAAAACTAAATTCTGCTGGTTGATACGTTGGAGCGCCAAGTACTCGCTCTATGGTTTCTTGATTGTAAGGAGCATGCCATCCGGATTTTATAGCATGTATTTGAATTGGGGAAAGACTTGCGAATGTTGAAAGGGAAAAAAGCGACAATATAATTAACATTAAACACATTGTCGCTTTCATCGTTATTCGCACTCCTGAGGATTATCGTTACAAAACTTTTTAATTTGTTGTATTAAAAGTTTTATATCCCCATTATTAACTGCCTGCTTCTCCTTGCGACGGGAGAATAGGCTTAGTCCTTTTTTGGAGCGTCTTGCAGTTCGTCGGTTTGTTCATCAACTTCTTTAGCAACTGTGTCAACGACACCTTTTGTTACTTCCGCTGTTGTTTCAACTACATCAGACACATCTTCTAAAACGGCTCCACTAACTGTACTAACCGCTTTAACAGATCCGTCTATAACGCCTGTTGTGAACTCTTTACCACCTTCAATCACTGCTCCAACTGAGGCACATGATGGTAGTAAAAATATACCAAGGATTGCAAGAATACTGAGTGTACATCTCATACTCTTCTCCTTATAAACAGTAAGCCAACTGCTATACTGTTGTAGGCTTCCTTGCCTACATTATATATTTATCGACTATAGTGGCATGGTCAAAGAATTCAGGTGCTGGTGCTGGTGTAAATATGGGATCTGGATTTGAGTTTATCCTGATCATTTCAAATGTGTAATGGTCCACCATGTAGCCACATTCTTCACACAGATATACATAATAGGCTAACACAGCCAAACATATTGTCATGTAAAAGAAGTATGGAAACACCAGACTGATTTGCACATACAGCATACCATAAGCAATATGCAATCCGCCTCGAAGTTGTTGGGTGATGTATTTGTTGAACAGTTCGTCGAGTTTGTTAGGGTCGTCCATCGCTGTGGTACAACAAGTCGTATCCTATTTCGATACTGTGAACTGCTAACTGTATAATTGATATGGCTATCAGCACTGTGAGTAACATAGCACAGATTTTAAGCCACTTAATCATGTGTTTCATATATTACATAATACACTAAATGTATGATTTTGTCAATCAAAAAAAATCCCCATACGGGGATTTTTCCAAGTTTAACTAATTCTAAGAATTAGAATTTGTATGAATAGCCGATGTAAAAGTTATCAACGTCAGTAATTCTGTCGCTAAAATCGTCATCATTGAATTCATGATCAATGTAACCTACTTCTACTTCGCCACCTATTTTTGGAATCTCAAAGCCTTTTGAAACTTTCCAAAAGGAACCAGCGTCATCCCAGTCACCATAGGCAACGTCAACTACTTTTAGGAAACCAGAATTGATTTCAAAGTAGTCACTGGCATCATCTAAACCTTTGACATATTTTACTGCAAAGTGATCAAAGTCTAAGCCCAAACCAACTTCTTCCCAGTCTGAATTGCCTAGATCGCTTTCCACTCTCCAATCAGCATAGCTAACATTAACTTTTACACCTGCAACGTCAAAGCCGTAACCGCCTTTGAAACTGTACATGTAAGCATCATTGTCGCTATCCATTGACCTGAATGAACCACTAGCCCAAAGACCGCTGTCATGTTTTAGATATCCTTTAGCAGAATAACCAAAGCCGTCACTCACGTTAACACCTCTAAAGATGTTATCAGAAGCAACGCCAACTTTGCCGCCCACTTCAAATGCACTAGCATTAAAAGTTAGAGCTAAGGCACATACTGCTACCAAAGATTTAATATTAAATATATTCATAAGTCTATTCCTTATAATTATTATAAAAATACAAAGATGCGAAAGGCACTATGTGTGCCTCTATTATCTATGTATCATATACAAACATCATGTCTATATACAGTTTTATTTAGCACAAAAATGACACAATATATTGTGGAAATGGCGGCATTATTACACAATTTTGCGTAGATCTTGCATTTCTAACATTTTTTTAGATAAATAATTTGTAACAGAAATGTAACATTTGTAACATTATTATAATAGCCTCCTAAAGAGTAAAGTTATAGTTACAATACAAATCTGTTACTACAATAAGGAGAAGATTATGGTGAAGCCAATAGGCGTAGTAGCCATGTTGTTCTTGCTCTTAACTAGCGGACCAGCATTGGCTGACGATTACATTAAAAGAAGTGATCTGAAGCAAATTGCACTGAGTAGCACACACATTTACTACCACACAACAGAAGGAAATGTTTACTCAGGCAAAATAATTCGACACC
>Ga0255772_10001138_pt1 | contig 26491 bp, 25 predicted proteins | sample 071ome_34_FD_179970 | JGI IMG/M metagenome (GOLD analysis project Ga0255772, IMG submission 179970) | Coastal salt marsh microbial communities from the Groves Creek Marsh, Skidaway Island, Georgia - 071411BT metaG (version 2) | ecosystem: Environmental > Aquatic > Marine > Intertidal zone >...
TATGTTTCAATTGTATCTTAACCAGTTGTGGTTTAAACGTTATAATAAGGGGCCCTTGGAGGAACTATGGTATAAAGCAACTTGGATTGGAAAAAAATAGCTTGAATTTTTCTAAATAGATAACTCACTATCCAGATAATTCGTTTTACGTTAATTAAGTCACTGATTATCAATAAGTTAATTCATTTTCCAATACAGAACCTGGAGAATATTGATCCTAAGATATCCTGATCAATATCTATTTTACCAGTTATAATAGACATATTAATAATAGCATCGTTTAGATCTATACTGAGTAAATCACCAGAAATTCCATCTTTTAATCCTTTTTTTACAGACTCAATAGCATTAAGCGAGTTTTTTAGTGCTTCAAGGTGTCTAGAATTGGTAATAACAATACTATTTTCAGAAGACAGATTTAGGTCTTTAGAAATAGCATTTTTAAGATCTTCAATATTTGTTTGATTTAGAGCTGAAATTTGAAGAAGTTTTATATTTTTTGACTTAATTAATTGATTTACATTGTCTTTATAACTATCTGTTTTTAAGTTATTTAATAAATCAATTTTGTTTTCAACTATAAAAATATTTAAATCATCTCTTTTATAGCTTTCAACCTCATTTATTAACTCATGTTCACTAATATCTGACCTATCAAATAAGTATATAAGTATTCTGGATTTGCTAATTTTTCCTTTAGCTCTTTCTACACCAATAGATTCAATCTTATCTGATGTCTCTCTAATACCAGCAGTATCAATAAATCTGAACTTAATTCCATTAATAACTGTTAGGTCTTCTATTGCATCCCTTGTAGTCCCAGGAATCTCCGATACAATAGCCTTATCTTCATTTACTAATGCATTTAGAAGTGAAGATTTACCAGCATTAGGCTTACCAGCAATTGTAACTGTTACACCTTCTTTAATAACATTCCCATAAGTAAATGATTCAATTAGACTAGATAACCTGCTTTCAAGAGTATTTAAAAGATCTTTTAAGTCTTTTCTATCAGCAAATTCAACATCTTCCTCAGAGAAATCAAGTTCTAACTCAATTAATGACTTAAAATCGATCAATTTCTCTCTCAGCTCTTCAATCTCAATAGAATAACCACCCCTCATTTGTTGCATTGCTACTCTATGAGCCTCTTTTGATTCAGAAGCAATTAAATCACTAACAGCTTCAGCCTGAGATAGATCCTTTTTATTATTTAAATAAGCTCTGAGTGTAAATTCACCAGGTGAAGCCAATCTTACACCAGAATTTGTAAAAGATGAGATTATTTCTTGTTGAATATAATTTGAACCATGACAAGATATCTCAACTACGTCTTCACCGGTATACGAGTGAGGCGCTTTATAAAGTGATATTACAACTTCATCAAGAACTTCTTTGTTAACCAAAAAGTTACCGTAACTTATAGAATAACCATTACAATCCTTTAATTTCTTTCCAGATTTAGACTCAAAGAATTTATCAGCTTTAGTTATTGAGTCTTTTCCTGATAATCTAATAATAGAAATTGCACCAGAACCTGGAGGGGATGATAGAGCAATTATTGTTCCTTCATTATACATGATTAAATCTGTTTTGTAAAGGTTGCTCTATTTTTATGTTGATTATTTTCGTAGTTCTTCCAGAGTTGCTGAATAGCAGTATTTTCAATTAGTTCAGGGTTTGTTTCAACTTCTTTAATACCAAACTTATTATAGAATTTCTGTAGCTCGTTAAATAAAATTGCAATTACTCCTTTATTTTGAAAATCTGGTCTTACACCTATTAAGTATAAAGACCCTTTACTATTAAAATTTTTAGCAAGTAGAAGTCTTAACTTCCCAATTAAGTCAACCTTACCTTTGATTTTTTTTAGTGCATTAGAAAACGAAGGCATAGTAATTGCAAATGCAACAAGCTCATCATTCTCATCTGTTACACATTTAATAAAACCTGGATTTATATATTTTAAGTATTTATTCTTATAATGCTCGATTTGATATTCTTGAATAGGAACAAATGTTTGAAGCTTATCATATGTTTTTCCGAGTAAATAGAACATCTGGTCTACATAAGGTACAATCTGCTTTGTTGATGTGAAGTTTAATTTCTTAAGATTATACCTTTTTAAAATCAAATCTGAAAACTTCTTTACTTTCTCTGGCGAATCATCATAATTAGCAATTTTAAGCTCAAATTCAACCCATTCTGCCAGCTTACTATAGCCGTGATCTTTCATATGATCTTGATAGTAAGAATAATTATACATTGTAATCATTGTATTTTTTTTCTCAAATCCCTTGATCAACATTCCAGCCTTATCCATATTTGAAAATCCTACAGGTCCTTCTATAAACTCAAGATTATTCTTTTTACCTATTTCAATTACTTTTTCAAGTAAAGCTTTTGATACATTTTTATCATCAATAAAATCAAACCACCCAAACCTTACTTTATTTTTCTTTAGATCTTTAACCTCAACCCAATTTATTAATGCTGCAATTCTGCCTACAATTACACCATCTACATAAGCAAGAAAATAATGAGCAATAGCATTATTAAATACAGGATTTGTCTCTTTATTTAATATTTCAAGTTCTTCCTTTATAATAGGAGCAACCCAATATTTGGAATCTTTGTACAAGGCATGAGGAAACATGACAAATTTCATTAGTTCATCACTATTTGTAACTTCTTTAATTGTAATATTTGATTCAGGTTTCATTTAAAAAAGCAATTTACCAATAAATAGTTATTTTTCAAGATTTGATTAAATTTGATAAAGTCTCAAACTATGAAGTTTTTATTGGTTTTTGTAACTATTTATCTAATAATTAGATATATAATTCCTTCTATTTTCAAAATGATATTTGTAGGAATGTTTAAATCTCCAAATAAAAAGAAAGATTTCAATAAATCCTCAAGCTCAAATAGAAGAAAAACAAACAATAAATATGGAGAATATATAGATTATGAGGATATCGATGAATAAAGTTTTAATTAGAAAATCTCTAATTCATTTTTATACTGCAATTGGATTTGCTTTACTATCTATGATTTTCTATAGTCCACTTCTTGATGGCAAAAAATTATATCAATCAGATATAAATCAGTATGAGGCAATGTCAAGGGAGATCCAAGAAAATAGAGAGAATATCTCAGATGAGGTATACTGGATTGATAATGCTTTTGGAGGAATGCCTACATTCCAATTAGGAGCAAAGTTTGCATATGACATATTATCACCATTTCATCTTTTATTTAGATTTATTCCTAGACCAGCTCACACACTATTCTTGTATCTTCTTACAATGTATATTCTTTTAATGGTATTAAAAATTCCATGGAGAATTGCTATTCTTGGATCTGTTGCATTTGCTTTTTCTACTTATTTGTTAATTATTCTTCAAGTTGGACACAATACAAAGGCTCTTTCAATTGCATATATTCCTTTAGTAGTCGCTGGACTTGTACTTTTAAGGCAGAATAAGCTATTACCTGGATTTTTAGTTAGTCTCTTGGCAATATCATTACAAATTAGAGCTAATCATTATCAAATGACATATTATATGTTGATCCTACTTGGTATATATTTTATAGTTTACCTGATTGACTCTTTCAGAAAAAAAGATTTAAAAGAATATTTAAAATATATTGGAGTATTTGCTCTTGCAGGAATATTATCATTGGGTTTAAACGCCCCAAATATTCTTTCTACATATGAATACTCTAAATACTCAACAAGATCTCAGAGTGAGCTTAAATTGAATCCTGATGGAACAGAAAAAAAACTCTCTACTGGTCTTGACTATGATTACATCACTCAATATAGTTATGGTATTTTTGAAAGTATTAATCTTATTGCTCCAAGAGTTCAAGGTGGAGCATCTTCTGAAGACATCGGAAAAAACTCAGATTTATATAAATTTTTAATTGATAATAATGTTCCAAGAAAACAGGCTGATTCATTTGTATCATCTGTTCCAACATATTGGGGAGATCAGCCAATACTTGAAGCACCTGCATATATAGGTGCATCAATATTTTTTCTTTTTATTCTATCTCTATTTATAGTCAATGGACCATTCAAGTGGTGGTTATTGATATCATTCATAGTATCATTAACACTCTCATGGGGTAAAAACTTTCCATTACTTACTAATCTCCTAATTGATTATTTCCCTTTTTACAACAAGTTCAGAGCTGTTTCTTCAATTCAGATTATCTTAGAGTTTGCAGTACCATTTCTTTCAGTTATAGGTTTGCATAAATTTCTTGGCGACTTTAATTTAAAAAATATAAATAAGACTTTTATTGCCTATACAGCCCCATTAGTATTATTATTTCTTTTTAAAGATTCACTTTCATTTTCTGGCTTATATGATGATTATTACTCTAATGCATTCGGGCCTGAAATTTTTAGAATGATTGTAGAGGAAAGGCAGAATATTTTCAATAAGGATGTTATAAGAGCAATTATTATTGGAATATTACTATTTGCAACACTTAAATCATATAAATTAATTGGTCGAAATTTTACGTTTCTTATTGTATTTGCAATTGTATTTATTGACTTATTCAATGTAAATAAAAGATACATTGACAAAGAACTGTTCATTGATAAATCATATAATACATATCAAATGACAGAGTTAGATAATCAAATATTATTAGATACATCTGATTATAGAGTTTTTAATATTACTGCAGGTCTTTCAAATGCAAGTAGTTCATATTATCATAATTCTATAAATGGATATCACGCTGCAAAACTTAGAAGATTTCAAGAGTATTATGATTACTTATCTCTTCATGATAATGAGAAGTTATTTAATTCTTTAAATGTAAAATACCTTATATCTAAAGATGAAAATAATGAAGATAAGTTATATCAAAATCCAAATGTACTAGGAAATGCTTGGTCTGTTGACTCTCTTATAACTACTGAAACAGCAGATGACTTACTAATCAAATTAAAAGAAACTGATATTAGTAAAGTTGCTTTATCTATAAATAATTCTATTCCATCTTCTATTTCTAGAAAATATAATTCCGGTGATCTAGTTAAAATTGAAAAAACTAAGATTTCTTCATCACATATTACTTATGACTTTGAATCATTATCTGATCAACTAATCGTTTTTTCAGAGATTTATTATCCTTCTGGATGGGAAGTATACATTGATAATATAAAATCAGAGTATTTTGATGTAAACTATATTCTTAGAGGAATGGTCATTCCATCTGGAGTTCATAAAATTGATTTTTATTTCTCTCCTAGTATAGTAAAAACAGGAATAAATATTAGAATACTAGCAATTATAATTACCTTTAGTTTAATAGTATACATGGTTTATAAGAATAATAAATGGGTATTGTAGTAAGGCAATCTTTTTTAAATTTAATAAGTATTGTAATAGCTTTTCTTATAGGAGCAGTTAATACTCTTTATCTTTATCCAACTTATCTAGGTAGCACATTTCAAGGACTTGTTATAGCACTTTTAGCAATTTCAAACATTGTGCAACCGTTTATATCTTTTGGAACCCAACATTCTGTTATTAGGTACTATTCTAAATACTCTAAAAAAAGAAAGAAAGATGGTCTTTTGACACTTTCAATTTTACTACCATTAACAATAATTATACTTTTTGTTCCACTATTTTTTAATTATTATGATGAAATTAGACATTATCTTTTTCAAAGCAATAAAAGCCTTTCAAGATACGCTTATGTTATTATTTACATAGCAATTTCAACTTCATTCTTCGAAGTTTTCTATTCATGGCTAAGGGTAAAGCTTAAATCTGTTTTTGGTAATTTTTTAAAAGAATTATACCCTAGAATTCTAATAACAATTCTTCTAGTTTCATATTCTTTTGGAATACTAAATTTTGAAGAGTTTATTTTATTCTTAATTTATGGTTACTATTTAAGGTTAATAATTGTAGTTATTTATTCTTTTTACATTATAAAGCCTAAGATCAATTTTAGTTTTAAAGATGATTTTCAAGAAATCTTTAAGTATTGTTTACTGATTTTTTTATCAGGTGCTGCATCAAGTATAATATTAGATATTGATAAATCAATGCTTTCTTCTATACTAACAGTTGAGAATGTTGCATATTACTCAGTCGCAGTTTTTATTGCAGCAGTCATTGAAATTCCTGGCAGAGCAATGTTTCAAATATTAAGCCCTGTTGTAGCAGATGCAATCAATAAAAAGCATTTTAAAAAATTAGAATCTTTACTAAAGAAAAGTTCAACTAATCTGGTTTTAATAGCAAGTCTTTTCTTTTTACTAATAAATTTAAATCTAAGTGATTTTTATAATATGTTAAATCAGGATGGATATTCAATTGGTATACCAATAGTAATTATTGTGTCACTAGGTAAACTATACACAATGTCTACAGGATGTGTTAATAATATTATTTCTAATTCAAAATACTATTATTACACATTTTGGTTTTCAATCATTTCCTCAATATTAGCTGTATCTCTTAATGTATATTTTATTTCTGTCTATGGTATTATCGGAGCAGCTTATGCAACCCTTATTGTCCTTGTAATAATGAACTCATTAAAAATGTACCTCATTAAGGTTAAGTTTAATATGCATCCATATAGTAACGATACAATAAAGATTATTGTTTTAACCATCTTAACATATATTGTATTTTCAAATCTTGAACTTGGTTTTCAGCCTTTATTAAATATTATAATTAAGTCAAGCCTTGTATTTATTTTATATACTCTTTCTGCATATATCTTTAGATTAAGTGATGATGTAAATATATTTATTGACAAGTTTAACAAGAACTGGTAGTTCTAACCAATCTTTTTCTTAAGATATCTACCAGTATAAGATCCTTTAGTTTTAATTAAATCCTCTGGTGTTCCTTCAGCAACTATAGTTCCACCTTTATCTCCGCCTTCTGGACCAAGATCAATTATATGATCTGCAGAGGAAATCATATCGAGATTATGCTCAATGACTAAAATTGAGTGCCCCATCCTAATCAATTTATTAAATGTATTTAATAGCTTTTTTACATCATGAAAATGTAGACCAGTAGTTGGTTCATCAAAAATGAAAAATGTTTTATCAATTTGATCTCCTTTACCAATAAAAGAGGCTAGTTTGATTCTCTGAGCTTCACCTCCGGAGAGAGTATTAGAGGACTGCCCTAAAGAAACATATCCGAGTCCAACTGATTGAAGGGGTAGTAGTTTATTAACAATCTTTATTTGATTATACTTTCTAAAAAATTGTATTGCATCATCAACAGTCATATTTAATAACTTATCAATACTAACTCCATTATACTTAATTGAAGTTATTTCATTTTTGAACCTTTTTCCTTTACAAATTTCACATTCAAGCTCTACATCAGCCATAAATTGCATCTCTATCCTTACAATTCCTTCTCCTTTACATTCATCACATCTTCCACCATCTGTATTAAATGAAAAGAATTTTGATTTAAAACCCTTGGATACAGACTGAGGTATTTTTGAATATAATGTTCTAATTTCATCGTAAACTTTTAAATATGTCACAGGATTAGATCGAGAAGATCTTCCAATTGGATTCTGATCAATAAACTGAACAGATTTAATTCTACTTAAATTTCCAGTTAAATCAATAAACTTTCCAGGTTTTTGAGAATAATCTCTAAAATAATTTAGTAAAGCAGGGTATATTATTTTTTTAACTAATGTTGATTTTCCACTTCCTGAAACTCCTGTAATCATTGATAGACATTCAAGAGGAATCTTTATACTTATATTTTTTAAATTGTTTTCTTGAGCACCATTGACATTTATGAAGTATTCTGATTTTTTTCTTTGACTTGGATATTCAATTTTTTGAACTCCTCTTAGATATTTTGAAGTCAATGTATCTGAATCCAATAACTGATTAACTGTTCCCTGACCAACTATTTCACCTCCTAAAGACCCAGCCATTGGACCAATATCAATAATATGGTCAGCAGATAAAATAATTTCCTCATCATGTTCAACAACAATTACTGTGTTGCCTATATCTTTTAGATTTTTTAAAATTTTAATAAGATTATCATTATCTCTTGAATGAAGACCAATAGATGGCTCATCAAGAATATATGTTGAGCCTACAAGACTACTTCCCAATGAAGACGCTAGATTAATTCTTTGAGTTTCCCCTCCAGATAAAGTATTTGCTTTTCTATTTAGTGTTAGGTATCCTAATCCAACATTATTCATATAGTCAATTCTATTATTAATCTCTTTCAGAATTCTCGCTGATATCTCTTTATCAATTTTATTTAGTTTAATTTCTTTAAAAAACAATCCGAGTTTATCAATAGGCATTTCTAATATTTCAGGTAAATTTTTACCATCTATTTTTACATGATATGACTCTTCTCTAAGCCTACTTCCTTTACATACATTACATAGAGTTTTACCTCTATATCTTGATAATAGAACTCTATTTTGGATCTTATAATTTTTTTTCTCTAAATATTTAAAAAATTTGTTTATACCAGTAAAATATTCATTCCCACTCCATAAAGTTTCAACTTCTTTTCTTGATAACTTATTATAGGGTTTATATATAGGAAATTTGAAATTATCAGCATTATTAATCAATTTCATATAATATTTTCTTAAACCTGTTCCTCTCCAGGGAGCAATTGCATCATCATATACTGATAATGATTTGTTAGGTATTACTAGTTCTTCATCAATTCCTATTGATTCCCCAAATCCATCACAGTTTTTACAGGCACCAAAAGGATTGTTAAAACTAAAAAGATGTATAGATGGTTCAATAAATCTTATACCATCCATCTCATATTTAATAGAAAAAGTTACTTCTTTATCCTCCTCAATTTCATAAACAGAGCAAACACCATCACCTTCGTAAAATGCAAGTTCAACAGAATCAGAAACTCTTGATTTGAAATCTTCGTCATGCTTAACTATTAATCTATCAACAACTAAATTAAAATCCAATATTTCTTCTCCATTAATGTCATTAATATCTATTATCTCAGCGTTTTTAAAAATTCTTACAAAACCCTGTTTTTTTAGAATTTCAATTCTTTCCTTTGATTTTTCTTTAGTTGATGACTCAATTGGTGACAAAAGCAGAAGCTTTGTCTTAGCATTAAAGCTTATTATTTTATCAACAACATCAGACACTGAATCTTTTTTTACAATTTTATTTGAAATAGGAGAATATGTTTTACCAATTCTTGCAAATAATAGTTTCAAGTAATCATAGATTTCTGTCTTAGTCCCTACAGTTGACCTAGGATTTGATGTGTTAATTTTTTGCTCAACAGCTATTGCAGGTGATATACCTTTTATGTAATCAACTTTTGGCTTATTTAATTTACCCATAAATTGACGTGCATATGATGATAAGCTTTCTACATACCTTCTTTGTCCCTCAGCATAAAGAGTATCATAAGCCAATGATGATTTTCCTGACCCTGATAAACCCGTAATTACCGTAAACTTATTTCTAGGTATTACAACATCTATATTCTTAAGGTTATGAAGTTTTGCACCTTTTATAATGATATTATGTTTGGGGTCAATATTAGAGATATCTTTCATTAAGCCTTCAAAAAACGCAAAATTACTTAATAAGTTTATTAATTATTGATTTCCTACCAATAGTTTTTGTTATAATATCATTATTAATATCCCATCCTCGCGCAGGGCAATATTCTCTTCCATAAAAGATTATCCTTAAATGGAGTTCATTCCATTTTTCTTTAGGAAAAATTCTTTTAGCATCCTTTTCAGTTCTTTCAACATTTTTTCCATTTGATAATCCCCATCTAAACATAAGCCTATGTATATGAGTGTCAACTGGAAATGCTGGTTGTCCAAACCCTTGAGATACAACTACACTAGCTGTTTTATGACCAACAGAGGGGAGTTCCTCCAACTTACTAATTTCCTCTGGGACTCTACCATTGTATTTGTCAATTAATATTTTTGATAAATTCCAAATACCTTTTGACTTAGTAGGGGAGAGACCAACAGGTTTAATTATTTCTCTAATCTCATTAATTGATAATTTGATCATATCATAAGGATTATCTGCCTTATTAAATAAATTAGGTGTAATCTCGTTTACTTTCTTATCAGTACTTTGTGCAGAAAGAAGAACAGCGATCAATAATGTATAGGGGTCTTTATGATCTAACGGTATTTCAAGAGTTGGATAAATTTCGTCAAGCTTATTTATTAGGAAATCAACTTTTTCTTTTAGTTTCATTTAGTTACTTTTGAAAAAAAAATTATGTTAAAAGTAGGCGATAATATACCAAATATAAATGTAACAACCCACAAGGGTGAAACTATTAACCTTACAAATTTTAAAGGAAAGAAAGTTATCCTTTTCTTTTATCCAAGAGCAAATACCCCTGGATGTACTGCACAAAGTTGTAATCTAAATGATAATTATTCTAAACTAACATCTCAGGGATATGAAGTTATTGGAGTAAGTCCTGACACTGTAGATAAGCAAAACAAGTTTGCAGATAAATTTGGATTCAAATACAACTTATTAGCTGATGATTCTAGAGAATTAATTGATGCATTTGGAGTTTGGGGAAAGAAAAAATTTAGAGGAAATGAGTATGAAGGAGTTCTTAGAACAACATTTATAATCGATGAAGAAGGAATTATTGAAAGAGTAATTGATAAGGTCAACACCAAGGACCATGCTGATCAAATTCTTGATTAACTATTTATAACCAAACAATTTTTTTTTAATTATCAAATCAGAAACACCCTTCGGAAGTTTATCCTCCCATCCAGGAGTATTATTCTTTATTTGCTTTAATACGTCTTTAGAAAATATACTTAGATAATCTTTATTAAATTCTAAGTCACGAATCTTATCATTAACCTTGAAGTATTTATAGAATTCTTTCATATTATCTTCAAGTTTTAAGTTATTAGAGTTTATTATAATGTCTTTTTGTTTATCTAATACTGGATATAAGTATATTTTCATGTTATTCTTGAAAATATTACCAAAGGCTTCAAGTATTCCACCTTCAACATCACCATAATATTTTTCATCAAAAATTTCAACAAGGTTTGTTACTCCCATAGTCAATCCAAGTTGTTTTTTTGTATATCTAGTTAAATATTTAACAAGCTTATAATATTCTGAAAAGTTTGAAATCATAACCATATGACCTAGTGAACATAGTAATTTTGCTCTATCTAAATAATCGCTATCATCAATATTTCCTGTGGATATTAAGTTTGATAAAGTAATTTCTAGTAATACAATTGTATTTTCTTTCTTAACACCTTTTTCCTTAAGAAATGCATCAAGAGATTTCTTAAACATTTCTTCGTTTACTTTAGTTATTGGCCTGTAACTTCCTCTAAGTGTTAAGATGTTCTTTTTATAAAGAACTTGAGCAGGTAAAACATTAGTCCCGGTATTATCAAATATAACTGCATCAGTCATTTTTAACCTCACTAATTCAAGACTTATTAATCTATTATCAACATCTTTAAAAAGAGGGCCATTAAAATTAATAGTATCAATTTCAATAGATTTATCATCAATGTGATCGTTTAGGTATCTCATTAATTTTAATGGTTCATTGTGTTTATAAAAAGCACCATAAATAAGATTAACACCCATTATGCCAAGACTTTCTTGTTGAAGCTTAGCTTCATTTTGATGAAATCTTACATGTAATTTAATTTCAGAATAATCATCTTTGGGATCCGTTTGGAATTTAATCCCCATCCATCCATGTCCTTTGAATTTTTTTACAAAATCAATAGTTGCAACAGTATTGGCATATACAAAAAAGAATTTATTAGGATATTCTTTTCTTGAAATTCTTTTTTCAAGAAGATTCATTTCATGATTAAGCATTTTATCCAATCTGTTTTGTGTCACATATCTTCCATCTTGCTCCTTACCATAAATACTATCACTAAAACTTTTATCATAAGCACTCATTGACTTAGCAATGGTTCCAGAGGCAGCACCAACTCTATAAAAATGTCTAGCAACTTCTTGTCCAGCTCCAATTTCAACAAAAGTTCCGTAAATATTTTCGTTTAAATTTATTCTTAAAGATTTTCTCTGGATTGAAGGTCTTGATTCATAATCTTTATCTCCAGGAAGAATAATATTCATTGATTTTTTTATAAAATTACAAAGATTAAGTTATATAAGAAAATTATCATAGATTTATGCGTGTTTAAAATAACTTTTTTAGGAACTGGGACATCACAAGGAATTCCTGTTATAGGAAGTGATCATCCAGTATCATTCAGTAAGGATATAAAAGACAAAAGACTGAGATCTTCTATTCTAGTTCAATATAATGATATTGCTTTTAATATTGATTGTGGTCCAGATTTTAGACAGCAAATGTTGAAAACCAATTGTAAAAAACTTGATGCAATTGTATTCACTCATGAACATGCAGATCATACATCAGGAATTGATGATACTCGACCTTTTTTTTTTAAACAGGGAAAAATTCCAATTTACCTTCATGAAAGAGTCTACAATTCATTAAAAGAAAGATTTGCATATATTTTTGATCCAGCTAAAAAATATCCAGGATCACCAGAATTTGAAGTAAATCTTATTAATAAGGACAGTAAGTTTCAAATTAAAGACTTAACAATAATACCAATTGAGTCTAAGCATTTAAAACTTCCTGTATTAGGATTTAGAATTAATGATTTTGCATATTTAACTGATGTGAAAACAATTGAAAAAGATGAACTTGAAAAGATAAAAAATCTAGATGTTTTAGTAATTAATGCTCTAAGATTTGAACCACACCCCTCTCATTTGAATGTTGACGAAGCGATTGAGATTATCAATCAAATAAATCCAAAAATGACATATTTTACACATATTAGTCATAATATGGGGTTTCATGAGAAAGTATGTGATAAGCTACCGGCTAATGTAACTCTTGCATACGATGGATTAAAACTTGAATTAGATTAAATAGCTGTATCATTTATCCAATTTAATAATCTTAATAAGTTTTCTTGAGATATAGTATGTCCAGAATCAAATTTATCAAAAGTCAAATCATTCTTTTTTGAAAGCTTCAATATGTAATCATTTACAAGTTTTAAAGGAATAACTTCATCTAAAGATCCATGTGAACAATAGATTAATTTATTTGTATATGATTCTAAATCGTGATTAAGGTAACTAGGATGAATGAAAGAACTAATTGGAACAATTCTTCTAAATTTAGAACTATAATCTAGACCTAACTTCCAGCAAATGCTACCACCCTGACTGAAACCTATAATTGTAACATCTTCTTTATTAAGATTTTCTTTCTCTATTAATAAATTAATATTACTGATTATCATCTCAATGCTTTCATTTATCTCTTTATATCTTTTGTCTAGGTTATTTTCAATAATATCTGAATAATCTATATTAAACCATGAATTCCCACCAAATGGAAGATTCAATGGTGCATCAAAAGAAACTACTGTATATAGCTTAGGAAAAAACTGCTCTAGTGAAAATAAATCTTCTTTATTACTTCCGTATCCATGAAAAAGAAAGATACTTGAGGGTTTTGAATATTTTTCAGATCTTCTTATTAGATATTCTAAGTCCATAACTTATTCAATGTGGCATTATTATTATTAATTGCCCCATAAACAATTCCCTTTAGATTCTTGTCTAAATATGCACAGTTTTTTGAAGATGAAAGTATATGATTTTCTGAAAAAACATAATTAACATCTGGGTTAAACATTGTCAAATCAGCTTTTGAACCAATTTCTATTGGATAATCTTCAATATTAAAAACATCTTTTCTTCGTGTCAATACATCTATTGTTTTCTCTAGAGTAAAATTATTGCAAAGTAAACCAAATATACATTCTAAGCCTATTGTTCCAGAAATTGCATCATCAAAAACTACTTTTTTGAAATCATCGTTAATAGGTTCATGCATACTTGTAACAAAATCAATTGTTCCATCAATTATTCCCTCTTTAAGTGCTTGTATGTCAGAATTCTCTCGAAGAGGTGGGTTAAGTTTAAGGTTAGTATTGAAATCAGTGATATCTGTGTCAGAAAGAGTTATGTGAGCTAAACTTACGCTACATGTAATATCTAAGTTTCTTTTCTTAGCATCCCTTATTAAATCTACTCCTTTTTTTGTATTAACATATGGAAAATGAATTTTACCTTTAGAATATTCTAAAATTTCAATGTCTCTAAAAACACTTATCGATTCTGAGATTGATGGAACACCTTTCAGTCCCAATTGAGTACTAACTATTCCCTCATTAATTACTCCATTTTCTGATAAAAACTCATCTTGAGAAAAAGAAATTACTCTTCCTCCAAAAGTTTTAGTGTATTCTAGTGATATTTTAAGTAGTGATGAATCATTAATTGACTTCTTATAATCACCATATGCAACTGCTCCAGCAATCTTCATATCATACAATGAAGCTAAATCTTTACCATTTGAATTACTTGTTAAGCTACCAATAGGATATATCTGAGTAGTAGTATGAATTGAATTTCTTTTTAAGAATTCAATAGATGAATGATTATCAATAACTGGATCACAATCTGGATTTAACAATATTGAGGTAAATCCAGATGATGCAGCTGTTTCTAATCCATTTGAAATAGTTTCCCTCTCTTCATACCCTGGCTCTCCAAAACTTACAGATGTATCCATCCAGCCTCTTGAAACATGAAGGTTTTCAAACTCAATAATTTTTTTTGATTTAGTCTTAATGTTATCTGCAATATCTACTATAAGACCTTCTTTTATCAATATATCTTTTGTTTTGAAATTTAAATTACTCTTATTATCTACTATTGTTGCGCCTTTTAAGAGTATGCTCATTTAGAAAAGAATTTAACAAAATTAAATAAACTTATTAATTCAATGGGAAAAAAATCATTAAAAATTTTCATAAACACCTAATCCAAATAAAGCAAAATCATATTTCACAGGGTCTTTTGGATCCATTTCTCTCAATTTTAAATTTATTTCTTGTACAGATTTTGAATCGTTAGTATTTCTTTCAAGCAAGCCTAGAAGTCTTGCAATTCTTCCTGTGTGAACATCTAATGGAAGTGAAAGCTCTGATTTTTCAATTTTACTCCACAAGCCAAAGTCTACTCCTTTTTCACTTGATCTTACCATCCATCTTAAAAACATATTAAATCTTTTAGCACTAGATCCATCAATGGGAGAGGGGAGGTGTTTTCTAGTTCTTAGTGGATGATCTAAACTAAAGAATATCTTTTTAAAAGTTGAAATACGCTCCTGTAAATCCTTTCCATTTGATTTGTTAGCTAGAATATCTTCTAGACCATTGTAATCTTTATAAATTTTTTTTAAGGAGACAACGAAATAATTTAAATCAGTAGTATTAAAGGTTCTATGAATTGATTCCTTTTCTTTATATAAGTCTTTATTAGTATGGTTTAAAATAAAATCAAAAGGTGAATTATCCATAAATTTGATAATTCGCTTTGCACTATTTATAATAGATTTTCTATTACCCCATGAAATTACAGATGTAATAAATCCTGATATCTCTATATCTTCTTTCTTGGTAAAAAAGTGAGGTATTAAAATAGGATCATCTTTAATAAATTCTAGACTTTCATATTGATAAGATTTTTCGTCAAGAAAATCTTTCAAATCTGGAATATTAAACTTTGATTTTACCATCAACTATTTGAAGTTTTCTGTCACACTTTTTAGCGTTTTCTGGATTATGAGTCACAATTACAATAGAACAATCATAATCATCTCTAAGTTTAAAGAATATATCAAATAAGATCTTTGAATTTTTCGAATCAAGATTACCTGTAGGTTCATCAGCAAAAATAATCTTTGGTTTATTTATCATTGCTCGAGCTATTGCAGCTCTTTGCTTTTCTCCTCCAGAGAGTGTATTAGGTTTTTTATATTTTAATTTATCTAAACCAAAATAGCTAATTAGGCTATTTGCATTGTCAGATACTTTACTGTCATTTTTAATCCATCCAGGAAGACAAATATTTTCCATGACATTTAGTTCTGGAATTAACTCATGGAACTGAAATACAAATCCAATCTTTGTGTTCCTAAGTTTAGATAAATCACCATTATTTAAATTAAAGACATTTTCACCATCAATAATTAATGATGAACTAGAGTTTTCATCCGGTTTATCAAGTGTACTAAGTATATTTAACAAAGTAGTTTTACCAGCACCAGAAGCACCTGATATTGCAATGATTTCAGACTTTTTTATTTCAATATAAATATCATCGAGAACTTTTCTGTTTTGAAAACTTTTAGAAATATTTTTAGCTGAAAGTAATAATTCCATAATTTTACAATATTAACCTTTTAGTTTAAATTCTGAAAATGAATAATAGTATATATTTAGGTGGGGGATGTTTTTGGTGTATTGAATCAGTATTTAAAAAAGTTAATGGAATTACATTAACAGCACCTGGGTACATGGGTGGCAAAACTGACAATCCCACTTATGAAGAAGTTTGTGAGGGATATACAAATCATGTTGAAGTAGTTGAGTTAAAGTATAATCAAACAATTAGTTTAAATCAAATTTTAAATGTTTTTTTTACTGTACATGACCCTACATCGATAAACAGACAAGGTGCTGACGTTGGAACTCAGTATAGGTCTTCTATTTTCTGTAAACCAGAAGAAAGGTCATTTATTGTAGATTATATTCAGGAACTTGAAACCCAGGGTGTTTTTAAAGATAAAATTGTAACAGAAGTTAATGAAATTCAAAAATTCTTTGTAGCTGAAGATTATCATCATGATTATTTTACAAAAAACCCTGAAAATGCATATTGTCAGGCAGTGATTAATCCAAAGCTAAATAAGTTGAGATCATCATTTTCAGAATTAATCTCTGAAAAAAAAACCTAGGCCAAATAGTTTCAAAAACTTTTTTACAAACTTTTTTACAAACTTGAAGAAGAAGTTAAACTGAAAAAAAACAAACCCAAAGAACAATAATAGCACTTGATATATTGGCATAATGATAACAAGTTGTAAAATAAACTTTAGGAAACCATTCATATCAATTTCACCAAATAGAAAGTCAATTGTAGGGCCAGATATAGCTGCGCTTGTAGAGCCAGTAATAGCAAAGACAATTAAAATAATTATTAATTGAGAATTAGATTTTATACCCCATTTCTCTTTTAGTCTTTTCATTGATTTAAAATCTCGTTAATCTTTTCAGCAAGTTCAACTCCAATTCTGTCTTGAGCTTCATTAGTTGCAGCACCTATGTGAGGTGTAAGTGAAACACTTGAATTCATTAAAATCTTTATACTAGGATTAGGTTCATTTTCAAAAGTATCAACACCAACAAAAGAAATTTTACCAGAATCCAGATTTTTTAAAAGTTCTTCTTCATTAATTATTCCTCCTCTAGATAAGTTTAATAATCCAACACCATCCTTCATCTTGTCAATTTCCTTTGAATCTATAATATACTTATCTGATGCAGGAATATGAACAGAAATAAAATCAGAGCATTCTAGAAGTTCACCAAATGATGATGAAGTCATATTAAATGAAACATTCTGCCCATCAAAGAACTCAATTTTTAGTAATACATTATTAATAAATTTATCATAAAAAACAACTTGCATTCCAACACCAATTGCAATCTTTGCAACTTCTTGACCAATTCTACCAAAACCAATAATACCTATTTTTTTACCTGCTAATTCTCTACCGCCAGCATATGCTTTTTTAAGTTCTTTAAACTTTGAGTCTCCATCTAGGGGCATAGATCTATTTGATTGATGAAGAAATCTTACACATCCAAAAAGATGTGAAAAAACTAATTCAGCTACAGATTTCGATGAAGCTGCTGGAGTGTTAATTACATTGATATTTTTTGATTTGGCGTATTCTACATCGATATTATCCATTCCAACTCCACCTCTTCCAATTATTTTAAGATTTGGGCAATTATCAATAACATCTTTTCTTACCTGAGTTGCACTTCTTACTAATAAGGTTGAAATTGAGTTTTCATTTATATAATTAACAAGTTGATCTTGTGCAACTGTTGTAAGGTCAACATTAAACCCATATTCCTCTAGTTTATTTTTTCCAGATTCAGAAATTCCATCGTTAGCAAGTATATTCATATTAGTTATAGTTTGATTCAAATTCTTTCATACAATTTATTAGAGTTATAACACTATCAATTCCAAGCGCATTGTATATTGAAGCTCTGAAGCCTCCTACAGATCTGTGTCCATTAATTCCTGAAATATTATTATCAGAGCATATGCTTTTGAATATTTCAACATCATAACCATCTGCTAGATTAAATGTTGCATTCATATGACTTCTATCATTAATATCTGAAAATCCAACAAAACATTTATTTCTATCAATCTCATCATATATTAATTTAGATTTTTCTGAATTTCTTTTCTCAATACTTTCTAAACCTTCAGATTTAATAAGTCTTAAATTTAGTAATACAGAAAAAATTGAGAAAACAGGTGGAGTATTATATGAACTATCCTTATCTATATGAACTTTATAGCTGAGCATAGAGGGCACATTTCTTTTAACCATATCTAGTAATTGGTTTTTAATTAAAACCATAGTAACACCAGCAGGACCAAGATTCTTCTGAGCACCAGCATAAATAAGATCAAATTTTGAAAAATTAATATTTCTTGAAAAAATATCTGAGCTCATATCAGCAAATAAAGGACAGGTAGTTTCTGGGAATGAATGAAATTGAGTGCCAAATATTGTATTGTTTGATGTAATATGGACATAATCAAAATCATCATTAATACTTGATAAATTAGGTATATAATTAAAGTTTTTATCTGCAGAAGATCCAATTTCAGATACATCTCCAAACATTTTTGCTTCTTTAATAGCTAAAGATGACCAACTTCCAGTATTTATATACGCTGCTTTTTTATTTAAAAAATTATAAGCCACCATTAAGAACTGCAAGCTTGCACCTCCTTGAAGAAAAAGACATGAATAATCATTTTTATTTAATGAGGCAATATCAAGTGAAATAGACCTCGCCTCTTCTAATACTTCAATAAAATCTTTACTCCTGTGAGATATTTCTAATATTGATAACCCAGAGTTATTGAAATCTTTTATTGCTGCTGAAGCTTGTTCAAAAACTATATTTGGTAAAATTGATGGGCCAGCACTAAAATTATGTACTTTATTTTTCATAGATCAATGCAAATATCTAAACTATGAGTTAATAACCAATAATAGACAATTTTAAATTATGTAAAAATTGTTAACAAAGATTAAACAATAGATGTTATTTTTGCTCAAAATAATATGGCAATAATAATAACAGATGAATGTATAAACTGTGGAGCTTGTGAGCCAGAGTGTCCAAATAATGCAATTTATGAAGGTCAAGAATCTTGGGATTACAGTAAGGGTACTCAATTAAAAGGTAATGTTGTTTTACCTAATGGTAAAAAGGTGAACTCTGAGAGTTTAAATTCACCAATATCAGATGAAGTTTATTTCATTGTTCCTGATAAATGTACTGAGTGTATGGGATTTCATGAAGAACCACAATGTGCAGCTGTTTGTCCTGTTGATTGCTGTGTACCTGATGAAAATAATGTTGAGACAGAGAACGAACTCTTGTCAAAACAGAAATTTATGCATGAATAATTAATGAAAGTAGGAATTGTAGGATTACCCAATGTAGGTAAATCAACGCTTTTTAATTGTCTATCTCAAAGTAAAGCTCAAAGTGAGAATTACCCATTCTGTACTATTGATCCTAATGTGAGTATTGTTAATGTTCCCGATAATAGGTTAGATGCTCTTAATAAACTTATAGGCCCAGAAAAGTTAATTCCTACAACTGTTAAGATTGTTGATATCGCCGGTTTAGTAAAAGGTGCAAGTAAGGGTGAAGGTCTTGGTAATAAATTTTTGTCAAATATTAGGGAAACAGATGCTATAATTCATGTATTAAGATGTTTTGACGATCCAAATGTAGTTCATGTAGATGGAAAAATTAATCCATTGTCTGATAGAGAAGTAGTAGAGTATGAACTCATGATGAAAGATTCTGAAATTGTACAAAAAAGGTTAGATAAAGTTAAAAAGACACTAAGATCAGGTGGGAATGAAGCAAAAAAAGAAATTGAAATCTTAGAAAGAGTCAAATTATCCCTTGAAAGCATTAAAGTTAAGTTAGATGATTACTCTGAAGATGAATTTAAAGATTTTATAAAACCTTTAGAACTTATTTCTTTTAAGCCAATCCTTTATGTATGTAATGTAGGAGAGTCAGATGTTATTAGTGGTAATGATTACGTAGAAATGGTAAAGAAAGAAGTCCATGATAAAAGTTCAGAAGTTATAATTATTTCTGCTAAAATTGAGTCTGAAATTAATGAACTTGATTCTTTAGATGAGAAGCAGATGTTCCTCGATGATTTGGGGTTAGAAGAATCAGGGTCAAATAAATTGATTAGAGCATCATACAAATTATTAAATCTCCATTCTTACTTTACCGCTGGAGAGAAAGAAGTTAGAGGGTGGACAATTAAAATTGGAGATTCTGCTTATGATGCAGCAGGTCAAATTCACACTGATTTTCAGAAAGGGTTTATTTGTGCTGAAGTTATAAGCTATAAGGATTATATAGAATTAGGTTCTGAGTTAAAAGTTAAAGAAGCAGGTAAAATGAGACTTGAAGGGAAGGAATATATTGTTAATGATGGAGATATAATGCACTTTAGATTTAACATTTAGTATATTTATAAAAATGGCTAATACATCAAATTATACAGAAGAGAATATAAAATCTTTAGACTGGAGAGAGCATATTAGGCTCAGACCAGGTATGTATATTGGTAAGTCTGGTGATGGCTCTTCCCCTGATGATGGAATATATGTTCTTCTTAAAGAGATTATTGACAATTGTGTAGATGAATTTGTAATGGGTGAAGGAAAGGTTATTGATATTAAAATTGATAAAGATCTTATTTCAGTTAGAGATTATGGAAGAGGTATACCATTAGGAAAAGTAGTTGATGTTGTATCAAAAATGAATACTGGAGGTAAATATGATACTAGAGCATTTAAGAAATCTGTTGGACTTAATGGTGTTGGAACAAAAGCTGTAAACGCATTATCCTCTTCTTTTAAAGTTTTATCAACAAGAGATGGTAAAAGTAAGTCTGCTGATTTTGAATTAGGCGTATTAGTTAACGAACAGATGAATAGCTCAGAGGATAAAAATGGAACTTATGTAGAGTTTTCTCCTGACAAGTCCATTTTTAAAAACTTTAGGTATAGGTTGGAATATGTAGAAAAAATGATAAAATTCTATGTGTATCTAAACCCTGGGCTTATTATAAAACTTAATGGTAATAAGTTTGTTTCAGACTCTGGTTTGAAAGATTTAATTGAAGATCAGTCAAATACTCAAGATTTTTTATATCCAATTATTCATTTAAAAGGAGACGATATTGAAATAGCTATAACTCACTCAAAAACGCAATACAGTGAAGAATACTACTCTTTTGTTAATGGTCAATATACTGTCCAGGGTGGAACACATCAAGCAGCATTTAGAGAAGCACTTGTTAAAACAATTAGAGACTTTTATGGGAAGAACTATGATTCATCAGATGTAAGAAAATCAATAATATCCGCAATTAGTATTAAAGTAATGGAGCCCGTTTTTGAATCTCAGACTAAAACTAAATTAGGATCAACAGAAATGGGCAAAGGACTAAAGTCAGTAAGAGTATTTATTAATGACTTTATAACGAAAAATTTAGACAATTATTTACATAAAAACCCTGAAATTGCAGATTCTATCCAAAGTAAAATAGTTCAAGCAGAAAGAGAAAGAAAAGAGTTATCGGGTATTAGAAAACTTGCCAGGGAAAGAGCTAAAAAATCTAATCTTCACAATAAAAAATTAAGAGATTGTAGAGTTCATTTAAATGAACTAAAAAAATCCGATAGACTTGATTCAACAATTTTCATTACAGAAGGTGATTCTGCTAGCGGATCTATAACAAAATCTAGAGATGTGAATACTCAAGCTGTATTTAGTTTAAGGGGTAAACCTCTCAACTCATATGGAATGACAAAAAAAATTGTATACGAAAACGAGGAGTTTAATCTTCTACAAGCTGCATTAAATATCGAGAATAGCATCGAAGATCTTAGGTATAATAACATTGTTATTGCAACAGATGCAGATGTTGATGGAATGCATATTAGACTATTGATTATAACTTTTTTCTTACAATTTTTCCCTGAGCTGATAAAGAATGGTCATCTTTATATACTTCAGACACCAATTTTTAGAGTTAGAAACAAGGAAAAAACTCATTATTGCTATAGTGAAGCAGAAAAAAATAGAATACTAGGTTCATCCAATAGTAAGTTTGAAATAACAAGATTTAAAGGACTTGGTGAGATTTCTCCAGATGAATTTAAAAACTTTATTGGTGATGATATGAGATTAGACCCTATAGTTATTGACCACTCAACTACAATTGAGAATCTTTTAAGTTTCTACATGGGTAAAAACACTCCAGATAGACAGCAATTTATTATTGAAAATCTAAAGGTCGAACTAGATCTTTTAAATGATAAATCTAATGAGTGATAAAAATGATAATATAAATATAGAAGATTCAAATTATCTCACTAAAGTTGGAGGAATGTACAAGGAATGGTTCCTTGAGTATGCTTCCTATGTAATTCTTGAGAGAGCTGTTCCTGATTTAATGGATGGTCTAAAACCAGTACAAAGAAGAATTCTTCACTCAATGTTTGATTTAGAGGATGGAAGATATAATAAAGTTGCAAATATTGTTGGTCATACCATGCAATATCATCCTCATGGAGATGCAAGTATATCCGACGCCATTGTGCAGGTTGGGCAAAAGGAGTTGCTTATTGATATGCAAGGAAATTGGGGAAATATATACACGGGTGATAGTGCTGCAGCTTCTCGTTATATTGAAGCAAGGCTATCAAAATTTGCATTAGAGGTTGTTTTTAATCCAAAAACAACTAATTGGCAGCTTTCATATGATGGCAGAAAAAAAGAACCTGTTCATTTACCAGTAAAATTTCCATTATTATTGGCTCAGGGTGCTGAAGGAATTGCTGTAGGACTCTCTACTAAAATTCTACCTCATAATTTTAATGAACTAATTGATGGAAGTGTCAAATACTTAAAAGGAAGAAGCTTTAAACTCTTTCCTGATTTTCAAACTGGTGGTAGCATCGATGTTTCAAATTATAATGATGGAAATAGAGGAGGTAGGGTTAAAGTTAGGGCAACTTTAGAGAAGTATGATAAAAGTACAATAGTAATAAAAGAGATACCTTATGGAACTACAACAGCATCTTTAATTGAGTCAATAATTAAAGCCTCTGAAAAAGGTAAAGTTAAAATCAAAAAAATTGAGGATAATACCTCAGCGGAAGTTGAAATATTAGTTTATTTACCATCTGGCGCATCGATTCAAAAGACAATTGACTCATTATTCGCATTTACTCAATGTGAAGTGTCCATTTCCCCTTTATGTTGTGTTATATCAGACAATAAACCTCAATTTTTAGGTGTAAGAGATATGTTAAAGATATCTACAGATAATACTAAAGATTTACTTAAGAAAGAACTTGAGATTCAATTAGATGAACTAGAAAATCAATGGCACTACATATCACTAGAAAGAATATTTATAGAGAATAGAATATATAGAGAAATTGAGGAAAAGACAACATGGGATGAAGTTTTGTCTACCATAGACTCTGGCTTGGATCCATTTAAAAGTAAATTAAAAAAAGATATTACAGTTGATGATATTAAAAAACTAACTGAAATTCCAATTAGAAAGATTTCAAAATTTGATCTTAATAAGGTTAAAGATAAGCTTGATAGCATTGAAGTTAATATAGAAGAGGTCAAAAATAACCTTAATCATCTAGTTGATTATACTATACAATATTTCACACATCTTAAGAAATATTATGGAAAAGACAATAAAAGAAAGACCAAAATTGATGAGTTTGATGAATTAGACAAGAAGACTATATCAATTAAAAATTATAAACTATATGTAAATAAAGCTGAGGGGTTTGTTGGTACATCTCTTAAAAAAGATGAATTTGTATGTGATTGCTCTGATCTTGATGATATTATTGTGTTTACATCTGATGGTATTATGAAGGTTGTTAAAGTTGATAGTAAATTATTTGTGGGAAGAAATATTTTACATGTGTCACTATTTAATTCAAAATCTAAGGAGACACTTTACAATTTAATATATAGAGATGGTAAAAGTGGTACTTCATATATGAAAAGATTCAAGGTTTCAGGTGTTATAAGAGATAAGGAGTATAACCTTACTCAAGGAAAAGAAGGATCAGAAGTTTTATACTTTTCAAAAAATAGTAAAGATGAGGCAGATATAGTTACTGTATATCTAAGAAATCGTTCTTCTCTTAAAAAGCTTAAATGGGAACTTGATTTTGCTGATCTAACTACTAAAGGAAGGGACAGCAAAGGAAACATTGTAACCAAATATAATATCAGAAAAATTTCATATAAAGAAAAAAATAAAATAGGTGAGAAGATTAAGAACATTAAACAGATTGATGTGAATGATGAGAAACATGTTAAGTCAAATGATGATGAGAGTCAAACAAGATTTGAGTTTTAAATAAACTAATCAGATATTTTATAAACAGTTCCTCTATTTATTTTCTGAGGATTATTTACCTGAGAGTATTCAAAGTCATATGAATTTCCATAAGTTCTTAGAATTTTAATCCTAATTGGTCTTCTCTCTTGATTAGTCTTAGGATTAATCTTTGTTAAAATAAATTCACATTCATTAACCCATCTTATTGTAGATGAGTCCTTTACACTTTTATATTCCTCTATTTCATAAATGTCAGTTCTATTAAATGTTGATTTAACTATAGAGTCGTTAATTAAAGTAGTAAATTCAAAGGATCCTGTTCTAAATTCTAGGCAATCTCTTTCTACGCTATAACATGAAATAAAAAGAAACGATAGTATAATTGTCTTTTTCAATCTCTTAACTTATCAATTTGTTCAAATTTATTGTTTTCGTAGATAAGAATAATAGATTTTAGGTTATTATTAGAATCTTTAACAGAATCTTCTGAAGTTTCCTCATCTATTTCATCAGATAGTTTATTTAAAGTCTTTGAGGGTATCTCTTTAATTTTTTTATGGCCGAATATTAAATAATCTGAAGATATATCATCAAAAGACTCTGAAATTTTAATAATTACATCTAAGCTTGGATTATTTCTCTCAGAGAGTAGGTGAGTAACAGATGATTTAGGAATTCCTATTTTTTCGGCGAATTCAGAATTGCTAAGATTATTATCTGTAATAATTTTTTTTATTCTATGAAGTATATTTTTTTTATTCATTTATTACTTTATAAATTATTTATAACTTACTGATTTACAATAAATATATATTTAATAATTCACAATTGTAAATTGTAGAACATTTGTAAATTTAAATAAAATAATTCATAACGAAATGAAGATATTAAAGAAATTAATGAGGATAAATCAATGAAAATGTTAAAAAGATTATGAAAAAATAATATTTTAGCAAATAATCAATATAAAATGCAAAAATTAGACGAAGTCGATAGAAAAATCCTAGATATCTTAATTGATAACACAAGGATTCCTTTTACAGATATTGCTAAAAGGTTACTTATTTCAGCAGGCACAGTCCACGTTAGGGTTAAAAAAATGGAAGATCTAAATATAATCAAAGGTTCGTCTTTAACTTTAGATTATAATCTTCTAGGCTATAACTTTATTGCATATGTTGGTATATTGATCGATAGATCAAGAAGAACATATGAAATAATTGAGGAATTAAAGAAAAAGCCATATGTAACTGTAGCCCATATTACCACAGGTAAATACAATATTTTTTGTAAAATTAGGGCAAAGGGTACAGAACATGCTAGAGAAATTATATTTTCGATTGATGATGTAGAGGGAGTATTAAGAACTGAAACTATGATATCACTTGAAGAGAGTATAAATGATAAGAAAAGATTAATGAAAAGTATCTTTCAGGAGCTATAACTATTCACTATAGTAAGCAAATGCTTTAATATATATGTCATTATCAACCTTTTGATCAATCAGTGGTTTTCCACTTTTATCTAAAAGAACGAAGTTAACAGAACCTTTATCATTCTTTTTATCAAAAGTCATAAGATCATATATGGCTTCTAAGTCGCTATCTGTTAGTCTAATTTTGCTAAAATACTTTAATGAGACTTCTTTTAGTTTATCTACTTTTTTTAGAGGGAAATTGTTTAGTTGATTTGATATATATAATTCAGTAATAAGACCCACTATTATTGCTTCACCAT
>Ga0255772_10001141_pt1 | contig 26480 bp, 57 predicted proteins | sample 071ome_34_FD_179970 | JGI IMG/M metagenome (GOLD analysis project Ga0255772, IMG submission 179970) | Coastal salt marsh microbial communities from the Groves Creek Marsh, Skidaway Island, Georgia - 071411BT metaG (version 2) | ecosystem: Environmental > Aquatic > Marine > Intertidal zone >...
AAGGGTTTACGAATATAATTTATATACCCCCTTATTTGGCCTATATTTATTTATAATTCATTCACTCACAATCACTTATTTGTGTTATATTTATTTAGCTTTTAATCATTCACTTTCTATATATTTGCGAATTTTTTTATTAAGTTGCAAAAATAATCTTGACTCTTTATCAAATATTATATAAGCATATTTTCCTGTTATATACATATTATTATTCTCTACTAAGAATGTTAATATAAAATTTAGTAGTTCGTCTATAATACTATTATTTGCAGCAACTGCGTCAATAAGCGAATGGGAAATGAGCGGGCTAACGTTTTCCAGATAGCCCGCCCAATTGTCAAAGATTTGCGCTGAAGTAGGAACGTAGAATTTTTTAAAAATTTTATGCTTGACTACCTCTTCGCTATTGTCGCTTTCAAGTCCTATTTCGCATTTGAATATATACTTATGTGCTTTTCGTTGCATCTATATAATCACTTCCTGCCTTGGTAATGTGACGCTTACCATCTATCTTGATGAGATTGCGCTTCATCAGATACAGTTCAATGTCACGTTGTAATGCTGTTCGACTAAGCCCCGTTTTAGCCGAAAGTTCCTGCAACGATGCCTGACCGTCTTTGCGTAATATCTCAAGCACTTTGCGCTCAATGTCGCTGACACCTAATGGATTGACTCCAGTAGCCATACAAAATTCATTAAAATCTTTTGCAGTAAAGATAGTAGATTCTTTAAACATACAATATCTTCTAATGTCCTTTGCACGTTTCACGCAATCACGGGCATTTCCTCTTGTAGTTTGCGCCAAATCAAGTAATGCTTTTTCATCAAATGATATGTCATCTAATTGAGCATTTAATATCTGAGCTAGATCATCTGTGTGATAGTCTTCAAAATCAACTGTAGTTAAACGATCCTTCAGTGGTGGAAACAATTTGTCAGGCTCAGTAGTTGCGAACAAAAACGTCTGCTTTTTAAAGTCAAACGGATGTTCGCCATCCTGCCAACGGAAGTTAACATAGTCTTCCTTCTCAGTATTAAATATAGTCAGGAAGGCATTGGTAACGTCCCTTGGAAGCTCATGAGCTTCATCAAACAGCACCGTGATCTCGCTATCCATGATCAAAGGTATATATATCTGATCAAAGAATTGTTCCAAATTACGTATAGTGGAGCAGTTCAATTCCAGAAATGGACGGTATCCACCATCTCGATTCTTGAGATGACTAGCAAACTGTCGGGCAAACTCTGTCTTACCCAACCCTTTAGCACCTACCAGTAATAAAAACGGGCAAGTGCTTGTCTTTTTAAAGGCATCTAAGTAAAACGACAGTCGTCGTTTTACTCGATCCTGACCAAATAATTCAGCAAATGGAACTTCCATATTAATTAAATTTTGTCAACTTAAATGCAATTTTCTCTTGAATCTTCTGTTCAGCAGACGATACATTTTGCTCTACAGGAGCAGGCACGTCAACAACTTTTTTAAAATTATCTTCATGCCATTTTCTGCCAACTGTTACTATCGCATCTGCATTCAATTTTGCAATCAATTCGCTCAATGGAATTTCAATCAAGCTGATGCTGCCTTTCTTGCGACCACTACCTTTCTTACGAGGAGTGCCATCTTTATTCAACGTGACTTTTGCCATACACATACATACTACTTCACAAAATATAACAAGTCAAATTCTTTTTTTAAAAATTTTAAAAAAACATTACTATATATGTATGTCTAACAAGAAGTATAAATTCAAGAATTATGAAGGACAATTATACGAACTTAGCATCCGCAAACCTCGCAAGGAACATAAAGCTGAAGGGCTATGTTATCCTCCCAAGGATGGAGGATGCGCCAAGATCCTTGTAAATCCTCATCAAAACGATGACAATTATAATGAGACTTTATTGCATGAAATTTCTCACGCATTTTGGTGGGGCGCAAGTGAAGAAAAGATTGAATATTTTGCTGCAATTACATCAGAGATTTTAAAAAAATTTGGTCGCTAATACTTATTTAGCTAAATATCGTTCATAATTCATTATTTAAAAAAATCCCGCTCATAATTGAACGGGATATAAATTATTTTAAATTTTCTAATTGCTCATCTATTTGTCTGATTCGCTTTCTTATTTGAGCTTTTAATGCTAGTAATTTGTGTCTAGCTTCTTCTCGTTTATTTGGCTCAGAGTGTTTAAACTGATGAGTGATGTAATTATATTGGTCAATTATATCTTTACTATAATGCTTATTATTTAATAAAAAATCATTCATAATTCAAGTAATTAAATTTTAATAAATATTATGCTAAAAAATTTTAAAAAATTTCGGGCATGTTATTTAGCGCAAAATCGTTCATAATTGGAACCTTATTCGTCTTTGCCCAAATCAACCTTGGGGTTGTCTCGGATCTGACGCAAGATCGCAATAATCAGTTCGTCCCTTGGATCACGGGGCTGAAAATCTGGTTCATTTTCAAATATTTTATTAATTTGAATTTCATCATAATCACCTATTTTAATCGTAACTGCTTTCATCTTTATCTAATTTTTTAAATTCGTTTTCTATTATTTTTTTGTATATTATATTATATGTTTCTGTTATTTGCACTCTGACTCCAGCTTTAAATAAAGCGTAGCCAAAACAAAACCACATAAACCAAATTATAGTAGCTGGAATCCATTCTATTTCAAAATAAAATAAAGTCAACACTAATATAATTGTATAAATTGTGGGCATAAATTTTTTTAAATTTCGTTTAAATTTTTTTAAATTTTTGGAGTTAAATTTTTTTAAATTTTGGGTGCTAAATTTTAATAAATATTTTAATAAATTTTCTTAATTACTGCTATTTTCTTAAGAAATAAGAGGAAAATAGTATACTTTCTACAATATTTTAAATAAAATACACCTTTACTATTCTATTACATCCTATTCTATATATATGTTATTATCTTATATCTTATTAGTAATTAAACAAAACTTGGGCGAATCATATACGAATCATATATAATTCAACCATATTTATTTACCAGTCTTTACTAATACAACATTAGTGCCTTCACCATCAATTATACCCTCATCTTGGCAATAATGGCATAATTTAAAACAAAACATTTTCTCTTCAGATTTTGATTTGAATTTACGATCAAAAGCATACACTTTCATCTGACCGTTATTAATCTCAACTGGAATACCTGCAATTTCAAACTGTTTCATGAGTAATTAAAAGGGGAGGTTTCCCTCCCCTGTTATATTAATCAAGCTCATCTTGGTTCACCTCGCCAATGAACATATCGTTATGCTCATCAATTATTCTACCAAGTGCTGCTAGTTCAGGATCAATGTTTGACTGGTTGTTTTTGCTGGGGATCAATACATCACGTTGATAAGCTCTGATGCGTTCCAATGTTGCTTTATCTAGGTCATTAATTGTCATACGCAATCAATATACATCATGCTCCGAATACGTCAACTACTTTTCGTAACAAATTTTCATCTTCTCATTTCGATGACGAGTGTATCGTGCTGACGACATTGCTGCTTGCCATGACTTACCCCAATCCAACAACAACTCAAGCTCACTCTTGTCAACATTTTTTTCGCCACAATGTTTGTGCATCCACTCTGAACCCAATCCATTGGCGATAGGAACCTCTACCACTTCATCATCACAACTGTCACAAAATTTGCATGTTTTCATACGATCATCTCCATATACATTATAATATATTTTTTAAAAAATTTTAAATTAAAATGGAGGTGCTACTTTTTCTACTACTGTTCCATTTGCTGCTGCTTCAATATATGCTAGTGATTCAATAACTGTATTTCGCCCCCAACGAGTCGTAATTATAGTAGAATTTCTCACCTCTTCTATTTGCACAACAGTATCCAAGTTATACAAAACTGGTTGATTTGTCTGATAATCAGTTAATCTAATTAAATGCGCCATTTACATCGCTTTCTATTATTTGGTTCACAATTCCGAACAATGTCGCCCCTTCAACAGTAGAAGTGTCAAAGTAGCGGTGATCATTCGCTATTTCGATAAGTGTATCGAACTCATCCTCATTTAATTTAATATTATAAGTATTCATGATTTTTTATGCAAATTAGTCATATTATTTCTCTAAAACTTTGCTCCAATAACGTGAATTTTTACGATTCTGATTACGATCCCAGAAAATACAACGTGCCATATATGGTGCAATTCCCTTGCTTTGGCTTCTGTTTATCCAATCTCGCTCAATATCGTTATACAATCGAGCATCCTTGGACTGATTCAACCCATATACTTGAAACAAGTGAGTATCCATGCAAACCACTTGAGCTTCAACTGGAAACAACATTTCAATAGCAAATGAAGTCTTAGCCTTACCAAGCCCCAAAATCTCTTTACAGAGGCGATCTCGCCATTCCACCCATGATTCTGAGTCTAGCTTAGAAGCATATTTGGTAGGATTGATCCAAAATTCATTAGCAAACTTACCAATAAAATTTGTGCGATTATTATGCAATCCAACTTTACTATCAATAATTTTTTTAAATAATTGAGAGTGATTATAATTCCATAATTCCAACTGCTCTGCTTGTTCAAGTGTCCATTTACGAAACTCCTTGATAGCATTATAACCTTTACAGTTATTTTCCCATGTTGTATGCACCGACATAAATGCGAACAAATATCGCTTAAATATCGCAGACTCTGTTTGTGGTTTTAATTCAGCCCAATAATCATTATATGACTGAATTTCGTTGTCCTTGATGGAATCGAAGAACTTAGCAACTTTGCTGGTATCCATTAGTTTTAGCAATAATTTGAGTAATTAAGTTGTATAACGCTGATCCTTCAGCACCGATAGGACTAATTTCATCCTGCAATAACTTTAGCATATCAATATCTACCTTGTCAAGCAATACTTCAATTTTTTGCATATTGTTCAATAGCTTCAATGTTACTCTTAGTGTCAACTCTGACTATGTTATAGTCGTGGAACTCTTTGTATTTGTCAACATATTTTTTCGCATCTTTTATTTTTTTAAATTTTGCGTCTGGATATGTCTCATGAACTCCAACTACATGATACTCATAACGATCATCTAATATGATCTGATTTGTTGTGCAATTACAGCATAGCACCAAAAGAATTAATAATAATATTTTCATTACCATTTATGTATTATGTTAGCCATTATAAAGAAACAAGTAATTAAGTTAACAATTATAATAAAGCTACGAATAAGCAAGCTAATTTGAGCTTGTTTTAGTGTCAATATCGGAATATTTGGCTCATCATCATTCGTTTTTCCAATGCGATGATCAACTGTCCTACACCATATTAACCATAAATTTTTTAACATATTTCATTCTTCCTCCATGTAATTAACTCATTGATTCTGCTTCTTCTCTTGCCGCTTCCAATGTATCAAACTCCATATCTTGATCTTGGTCTATGTAATATTTACCTTTAGTATAAATAGGTTGATTCTCGTCATACCTGCCTCCACTTTGAGTGCATTTGTAAATAATATAATCACCTACCTCTTCTTCATCTTCAAACTCTGCTAACCCCCACTCTTCGATCATACTTATTTCACCATCTTCTATATTATATACTTGGCCGAAACCTTGCTCTTCCTCCCAAAATACACGTATAGATTCTTTCGGATGCTTTTTACTTAAAGCGAATATAACTGGTTCTGCTGGACCCCAAGCAGTTCTGAAGTTTATAAAATCATCTCCTTCATTATATTCATCGTCTGTTGTAGCGTCCCATTTCGTTCCCCAATATTCATTACACCAACTATGCCAATCAACGCATCCATACTGCTCCATAAGCCTATCATGCTCTTCCTGAGTAATTCCTACGTCAGTTGGGAAACCAAAGTAATTGGTTTTTGGTTCGTTGTTATACTTTTCCCAACAAGCATCAATCTCTTGCTGGGTCATGATTTTAGGATGCGTCCCTCTTTTATTCATACCCTCTGGCATTGGAATAAGTTTCTGGAATGTAGCTTCGTTTTTATCGTTAATAATGTCTACTAATACTTTTGGATCAGCAGTAATTGTAGTATATACCCAGTTTGGCATAATATTTACTTTCTATTTTTATCTATTTCTGTTTATACCATATACGTGATTGTATGCTGTATAAATATTATCGTTATTATCAGTGGACTCTAATTTTTTTAAAATTTCTGGCTCATCTTGTTTTTCTGGTTCTTCAACCTCTGACTCTTCAGCTTCTGGCTCAACGTCAGGTGCTTCAATTTCTTTGCCAAGCAATCGGAAGATTGCGTAATCTTTTTGTTTTAACTCTATCTCCCATGTAATGTCAATATTATATTGAGGAATATTCTCATCAGCATAATCAGCATGACTACGCAGCTTATCTGCTTTACCCCAACTAAAGTGAAATACAGGAATCACATTCTTCCAAGTGCCTACAAACGCTTGAACATTCTGAGTTTGTGTTACTTTGTTGCCTTGAAAATGTGATGGATTACAATGGTCATGTAAATTATCATAAGTAAGAGGAAAAAAGTGACCATGCTTAGTCCCACAATAGTTGTGAAAATACATAAAGAGATTAGCGCAATTCCAGCATCCTTTATCTTCATTCTCAACGACGAGACGTTTTCTAACTCCTTCGCTACATCTTTTATAACCCTCATAAAATCTGTCTACTATTTGGCGTAAGTTATCTTCAGTTGGATTGTTGGTGCTGGTGCTAGGATGAATGTTTATTGGAGCAGTGTAATCTTGTGGTAGTCCAATGAGATCCATGATATGTGCATGGAAGTTTAATTCATCAATAGTCTTGTTAACTACGTTGGGGTTGGTGCTTGCTAATACGTTGAATTGATCGGGATGAATCGAGATGCTTACACCACATTCATCAGCAATCTCACCGATCTTCTTCAACTCCTCTAATAAAACAGAGTAATTAGAGAACTTAGCAATATCCAACCCCAAGGTTGGATCTGTAACCAGAGGAAATAACTTGGATGACAACCTGTAATGGTAAATATCATTATCTGCACAATGTTGAATAATCTGTTGTGTAATACGTAGATTATGTTCAATGCGTTCTTCTAGCACTGATTGAGCAGTATAATCAATGTCTCCATTTTCAGCAGACGCAAGCAAATCATTGTAACGCTTGCGAGTCATCGTCTGAAAAGCACAAGATTTATCCTCTGCCTTTAACACCTCTGAGATACAGACCAACCCGTAGTTATACATACCAGCAATATATCACTTGTCCCACTCTAATGCAACAGCAACATTCGGAAAGTTATCGGCAAAGATTTTCCTTGCAGCTAATGCAATATCACGATGCTCTTTCTGAGTGTCTTCCTGCGACCGTAGATCAATATAATGAACCCATGAACGTGCCGTTCCTGCCATATACATTGTGGTCTCAGTAGTCAAAGGCAACACCATACGAGCGGATTCTCTGGCAGCACCAGCACTAATTAAATCATTGTATAACGCAACAGATTTATTCAAATGACCTCTTACTCTACTCAACAACATAGAATCAGTAAAAGTATCTACACTGCTTTGCCTGTTTTTAATTGCTTGCTTTCTTAGCTCCAACTCCTCAAGCTCTTGAGCTTCAGAATATCTCTGACTGAACTCTTGAAAGCTAAAACTACGATGCCTCAGAATTTGAGCAGCAATAGCTCTACTGGTTTTAATCTCCAATGTCATACTCACCATTTCAAAAGGTGACCAGTGACGATGTTTTATTAAATATTTTAATAATTTTGGAGCAGTCTCAACATTGCTCTGATTAGTTGGATTACTAACTCTTGCACAATATGCTACTAAATCTTCAGCAGTTGCATTGGGCAACTCTGGAATACTAGGTTGAGTAATTGATATTAATTTTACGTTCATTTTAATGTAGGTTCACTTCCCCATTTTCTATCATTGCCATCAATTCATATAACGTCTTTACGCCATCTTTTGATGTAATTAAATCAATGGGACGATTATTATTTAAATTTGAGTTCTTCATGAGCAACCATCTACCGATCATTTTTTCGTCCAAAAAATTTGAGCAGTCAATTCCTATCTCTATAAGCATCGGTAAATGGTCTTGGATTATCCTATTGAGAGGTTGTTCCATCTCATTTTATGATACCTATTTCTCGGCATTTTTCATTTATATATTCAACAATTTTTGCCAACTTATTGAAGGACATATTTACAGGTATTTTTCCAGTGAGCTTGTAACCGTCATCAAAATTTCCATATTTACAATACGGTAATACAATAGTGGCGGAACTATCAAAATAACTCCATTCATGCCTCGCGCCATTACTATCATCATAATACTTATAATGTTTCTCTCCTAAGATCCTGATCATTACATGACCTTTGATTGCACTTTTAATTTCTACTATAATACCACCATCTAAATCCTCTGGCTTACACTTGGGAACAATTTGTTCTGGATCAATGTGACCATTTAAAACACCATGTTTCATCCAAAATACTTCGTTGGTAATAGTATTCAATGAGTCTTTCATCGGAGATAATTTAGTTGATTTGGCAGAGTAACGCAAGTCTTTTAATTCAAATTGATTCATTTTTTTAAAATATTTAAGAGGGTATGTATTTCTACATACCCTCTAATTGTTGCTTTATGTTACCTACTCCTAACCATCAAATCCAGCTCCCTCAAGGAAGCCTTTTTGAAATCCTTCGTTAAAAGCCCTACTGTATTCGTCTTCATCTTCGTCAGAATCACATTCAATATCATAATCCTCACAATAAGAATCCTTGAGCTTCGTCTTGAAATGATCCACAACCTTGTATTTGCAGGTTCTGAGCTTCTGACAATCGCAATCCTTTGGAACTGATACAACGTCCGTAGGATTAATTTCCACAACCATCAGGTGACCTCCACTACCAAAACTTTCAGCATACTCAAGGCTACCTGCATGGAAGCCATGCGAGCATCCAATCTCCGCATCATCGCAAACATTATTGCGAACCATCTCTAAGATTTCACCAACCTTGTTAGAGAACTTTCCAGTATGCCAATCAGTATAATCATCTCGCACTGATTTGTAGGCAAGGAAATTACCAGTCGCAGTCAATGGCATCGCTTTATGCTCAAGGAACTTGTAAAGCTCATTTACTGCTCTACGAGAGGGATTCTGCATGAGCTTTTCAAAAAACTTCACCAATGGTTTATACGGCAAATCTTCACTCATGAACTGCAAGATTTTTTCAGTGCAATAATTGTGAACTTCTTCACCTTTATATGTCAAAACACCGTTGGATACTTTGACATTACCATCTGCATACTCTTCAACAGCAGTAGCAGTATCAAATAGTCGCTCTACCTTATTATAATCTTCTTCTTGGAGAGCTTTGATTGCCAACTTGAACGAGGGATTTTCCTTATTCATGGTGAGTGATTTACCGTTAATAATTACGGTCAAACTTTCGTTAGTTAGTATATATGGTATCATAATATTTCCTCAGTAATTTATGTTATTTATTGCTGCAAGTAATGTCAACTAAATTAATGTATGCTGGTATTTTATTGAAAACTTCTCGTCTTCTGTAGGGGTTCAGAAGCGTTATCATCGGATACAGTTCGATACAATCATCAGCAAGTTTATTTAAATCATGCGTTGGCTTATTATCAAAACAATCTTTGATATTTATTTTACAACCCCAATCATTCTCTGTGATAATAGTATTTAAACCTTCTAACAATTTAACATTGTGATCATTTTTAGCAACGCACATATCTTTTACAGCATTCAAATATTTTTGCATTACTGAATGTGGCGCAACTAAATTCAATTCAGGTTGATCAGCATCGTAAAAACTTTTCACAATCTCAAAGTTAAGGTTAGAAACATGACTTATATGTTTTCTCAGGTGATGATAATTACACAAAATTTGATCAAATTTTATGCTAACAAAATATTGCTTTAATATGTTAGTTAACCATGAAAACAAATCAATCCAATTATCGTTCCCTTTAACTTTTTGTGGCAATTTAAATCCATAAACATCAGGTAATTTACAACCAGTTAAAGATTTAATGTTATTAACAAGCATTACGACTTCTCTGGGTGAAAAAGGCGAGGCTGTTGTTTCATCTTGTTTGATATAAAATCTATCCAACTCAACATAAACTCCATCTGTTACATCGTCAGTATCGACTAATGTTTCTGTAAACCATGAACTACGTGCGTCAGAATAATTGCCTTTTTTATCAAAATTTAATTTAAATTCTTTGCTTTGATGTTTTTTGCGTTGATTGGAAGATCCTGTAGAAATCTTTACAGTAGCAGTAGGAGGATATATAACATTCAACTTAACATGCTCAAAAGATGAAAGCAACTTAGTCTCGGCATCGAAATGCAACTGCTTGATAATTTCATCCTTTTTATCGCCCCAATCTACCAAGTAAACAATATCATACATTGGCATATCAGTTGGACGACCTGCATATTCTGTAAGCAACGGAGCAATACGATTCATTACGCCAGACGATTTGTGAATATCATCTTCAATGATAAGAACCCTATCCTTGATTCTTGCCATAATATCATCAGAGGACTCTCGCTTAATGCGTTTACCATTTCGGTTAAGCAAATGTGGCTTGCCAAATATGTCGCATCGAAATCCAAAAATATCTTTTGCGTATTTACTGTCCTTGAATGAGAACATGATATTATCTACTGGGATGCCTCTCCACTTCACATTTTTACCCTCTATAATCTTTTTCAAGAATCTAGATGCGTAGGAAAAATAAGGACGAGACATTTTAGCAAATACATGCTTGGCTTCCCACAATGTTTCAGCAGTATTTATACGATCATTAAATACAACAGGCAACTCTTGAATAATTTCAGCAATTTTAGATTTAATTGCAGCAATAGTAGCATCAGTGTATTGAAGATCCTCACGATTTGCAGCAACTTCTAAAGCACCGATAGGAAATTTAATAATTCCTCTCAGATAATGTAAAAAATTATATTCATCAGTATCATACGAAAAATTTAAAGCACTTTGATTGATAGGGTATGGAATATTACCCATGATAGCATAAAAACGATTGCCATCACCATCTTCTGTAAGTCTCCAAGATTGATCTTTAGCTTCAAAAATTATATTTTTAGGAGCAAACGCTTCATCAATTTGATCTTTACTTACTCCATGTAGAATAGGAAAAACTTGAAACAATGAAAATAATTGCAATGCCTTATTCTGAAACGAACTTATATCAGCTTGCTTAACAGGAATGGTAATTTTAATTCCGCAAGGTTCATCCGACTTTTCTTCCTGCATCTTGGCGATACGACCAACTTGTGAGGGATCAATGAACGCATTGTAAACAACCTTCTTACCTTTAGTCCAAGAAGTAATCAGAAAATTATCACCGTAGGCAAATCCACTCTTTGAACCAAGACCCAACTGACCAATCTGCTCGTTGGTTCCTCGCTTGGTAGATTCACCATACATCGCATAAATCTCACCAATTTCTTTCTCAGTTAAACCTCTACCAAAATCACGCACCTCAAAATTTAAATTTAATTGAGATGGAACGGTAACTTCAATAGGAGTGTCTTGTTTGCCGACTTCAGCATGAGCATCAAGCGCATTGGCACTATACTCTCTAATGACTGCAAGAATTTTATCTGAATATAATTGGTTACGCAGCACATTGAATATGTGCGACAAACCACTCTCTTTAATGCCAAATGAGTAGGAAGTGAACTCCTGCGATTGGCTCAACTTAGTGTTAGTATCTTTAGTAATCATAAGCAACAGAAGCAATATGCACCACCTCTGTTGCTACGTCAAACGAAAAAGTGAAATAATTTTTCGCAGTTGATTATCAATACTTTATGACTTCAGCAGTGGGAGTGTCGATGGGAATGAAAGCATTCAATCTTACTGTATCCCCTTTCTCATCATTGCAACTATACTTGGTCATTGTTTCTCTCTCCTCAAAGGTTGTGACAAACTCTCCGTTACTGTCAGTAATTTTTAGTCGAACTATGCAACTCTCTGACGGTAGATCGAAGAATACAAACGATGGAATACCTCTGGCTTTGCTGATGGACTGAAGGTGATATAATTTTTCAGCAGTAATCAAATACTCATTCTTGTATCTATTTTTTAAAATTTCAAACGTGAATGGTATTTTTTTGTCTCTATTAATATATGGACGACACTTGATCTCAGAAACCGCACTTAACTTATTATTGTGATAAACGTAACAATCTTCACCAGCAGTTTTCAGCTTTCTATGTTTAAAAATCAAACTTGGATATTTGTTTTTTAAAATATTTGTAGTTGAATATTGCTTGTCTATAAAGTAAGCTCCTTTTTCAGTCTCACAATCTAGTTGTGATCCTCGCGTATATATTTTATTTGGCATTTTTTTGTTCATAATTAAAACTCTCGCATGTATGTATTTTATTTGGCATTTTCTCGCTCATAATTAGACCTCGCATGTATACGACTTATTTGGCATTTTTTCGTTCACAATTAGAGCTTTTTACTTCTTCTAATTCATAATCCATGCTAGGCCATTCGTATTTATAATCTGATTCCCAAATTTTTTGAGCTTCTTTTAAATTTTTTGCCCAGAAAGGAAAAGATTGCCAATTATCTTGTCCTTTGATTTTATATTTTGCGACAAATTCTTTTTGCGCTTTTGTTTTTTTCGTGCGCATGATATTTATTTGGCTCAAAATGTTTCACAATTAAAGTGATTTCTCATCTCGTTAACTGTATTTAAATTATCATTGGCTGAAGAAATAGCTTCAATAATCTTTGAACATTCCTCGATAATATCTGGATGCTCACCAATACCAGCAGAATTTTGAAGATAATTTTGAAGTAATACTTCGTTTTTGATTTTTTGTGCTTTGTATTGAGCTTCCAATGCGTTTAATATTTCGTTCTTCATATGTTAAAGTTCGTAATGTATATCGTAATCTTCTATAATATCGTTATGTAAAAGTTTAACAGCAGCTTCTTCTGCACTCTTTTTAATATCTTCATTTGAAACGCTATCTTCAAATAATAATAAAAAATGTCTTCCAGCTTTAACGTCGCTGATATGTTGAATACCTAACTGTTTAGCTGCTTTGTTAATTACTGTTCCTTGTGGATCGTAGGTTTGTCCTTTGACCACCGTTACTACTCTTGCTTTTTTCATTTTTTCTTTTTGCTCCCCAATTTATATCGTCGTAATTATCTTTATATACTTTGCTAAAACAGCTCCGAGGTTTATCTCCTTTACCTGCGCTCATTTCATTAGTTTTCGTTTTTTTATAAAAATTTTCCAACAGGTCGTGTTTTTTGATACGCCTCCATCACCACATCGCATTCTTCTTTATCCCACCCAATCTTATCCCCTTTCTTTAAATATGAGTTAATGACTTCCATTCCGCGCTCGAACTCATAATCATTGTAACAATAATCAAAGAAGATATGTTCATCATCTTTAGACACATTTAATGTCTTGCACATTTCTTCAAAAATTTGATCTTGAGCTTGTTGATATTGTTTAATAAATGCTCTAACTTCTTCTAAATATTTTTTATTATCTTTCATATTAAGATCTTGGTGGATAATTACCATTTAGACAAATAATATAATGCAAATTTGGCGCAGGACCATCTATCTTAGGTAAAGCAAAACTAGATTCGCCATCTCCTCCGTACCGACACCCTAGAATCGAAAATAATGCTGGATTCTTAGGAATCCTCATTAATCGCCCATCACAAAAATGCCAATTTTTTGGTGCAAAATTACCTGCGAATAATATAATTTCTCCTATTGTTCCTTCCATAACTTATTCAATCCAACCCTTTAATTCTTTAATAGAACGGTTTCCTATTTTTTTACTATCAACTAAACCATTTTTGAATTTTAATAACGTAGGTACGCTCCTAATGTCATATTTAGCTGGAATATCCTGTACTTCATCAATATTTACTTTAACTATTGATATATCATGCACCTGTTCTTGCAATATGTCAAGAGCTGGCGCAAGCATTTTACAAGGTCCGCACCATGGAGCCCAAAAGTCTACAAGTACATTTTCATTATTTTTTAATATTTGATCGAATTCTTCTTGAGATTTAACTTCTATCATAAAATTAGTTCGTTATAATTATGCCATCCCCCTTTAGAAGGAGCCTTAGAGGATTTTGGTAAATACCATTGTTTGAAATTGCCAGCTATGCCTGAAAAAGAATCAGAATATTTTGTATTATCTCGATAACTCACAGTATAGGAAACAATTTCATCTCGCTCGCAATATTTTCTTCCATCATGAGTATTACCCCAGTGTTGTGTTAAACCATTAATTAATCTATTTTGCCCTCCGTGCATATACGGTCCTTGCATCCAACCGTATAAGTTAAGATTAGTGATAACAATGTTATTACCACTTAATAGCATGGCAGCTTGAGGTCTCTTATTAGTATGTGGGCCTTCCATTTGAAGATTTTCAAAACGAGGATCTGCTAAATAAACATTACTACCGGTATTATCTTGTTTAGCATCAAATGGATAGCTATCTAGGTTTATAGCTGGACCGTGTTTTATCCCGATTAAAGCACCTTGATGCTGTAGTATTTTAGTTCCTCTAATACAAAACCTATCTTGATCGGTTGATAGATATACTGGTACCGACCCATTATGGGCGCACAAAATTACATCTTCAATTGTTTGTTCAAAAGGCTTCATTAACATCTCGCCTTTTGATGTTTGAACTCTAGTCTTACCTTCTACATATAAACCTACTGGTCCATTAGTTGCAGTTCCATATGCAATATTATCTCTAAGTACTTTCTGGCCATCTCCGTAAAATCTCAAGACAGAAGACCATCTTCTATTTGAGGATAAACAAAATCTCCCCGGCAAGCGTTTAGTGTCTCTAAAATGATACTCTGGTTCTTCACAAATAATTTTAATTACAGGAGACATAGCTGAACCATGCCAACCGGGAAAAAGTTTCCAAATTTTACTATATTTATCTTCGGCCTCTTTCCAATATGCATATTGAATTTCTTGTCCTTTTTTAATTATTTCTTCCCAAGATTCATCTGAGTGATGACCATCTGCGTCTACTCCTAAAACAAATTCAAATTTAGGAGCTTGAAACATAACAGGAGCGCTAATATTACTAACAGACGAAACAGCTGCGACTTGAGCCGTTAAAGTAGAAATATCATTTTGAACTTTTTCTAAAGCGGATAAATTAGCGCAGTGACTTTCTACTTCTTTAATTTTATTGTGAAGAGTATCTAATATATCTCCAATAGCAGATAAATCATTATTAGAAGATTGTATATTATCTATTCTTTTTGATAGATTGTTAAGCTGTTCTTGGATTTCTGAAGCGTCCACTGATATTTCTTCAGTTCTAATTGCGGATAATTTCATAAGGAGTTTCTTTAAGAATTTACACATAAAGCTACTGATTGATTGAAAATTTTAATGGTACGCCTGACACGACTCGAACGTGTGACCCACTGCTTAGAAGGCAGTTGCTCTATCCAACTGAGCTACAGGCGCATTAAATCGTTCAATATATTTAATGTATCACGCCATCCGTCTACTGTAAAGCTTTTTTCGCATTTTTTATACAAAGAAAAGTCATTGCCTCCCGGCTCGCATCTATCGCCAAAGAAAGTTTTATGATCATACATACTAAGATAATCATATATTTGACCTTTATCTTTACCTATACCTTGAATATCTATAGAAATCTTGCCGCCAATACAAGCTTCTAAATCGTATCTTTTAAACATTTCATTGAATTTAGAGCAAATTTTAAATCTTTCTTGTTCAATTAAATCCCATTGATAATATTCTTCTCTTTGCTCTTGAGATATATCTCTGCCTACAATGCTAAAATTAAGCATACCTGTACGATATTCAAAATTATGAGAGCCAGATTTATGGCGAGGATATGTTGTACGATCTAATTGCTCATACAGCCAAACAACAACATCAAAAGGTAAATCAAGTTTTTTGCGATAAATAATTTCATCATTAACCCATAACTCATTGCCCATACATGAAAACACTCCCATGCAACCGTATATTAACTTAATAGGTATTTGTTTTTTAATTTTTTCAAAGTCACTACCTGATGCTAAAAATACAACATTATTATTAACAAATTTTTCAAAAACAGGAATAAACTCTGCTTCTATCGGTTGACGAGCGGGGGTCAAAGTACCGTCTACATCAAATATATAAACTTCTTTACTCATTAATTTTCAATATATTTCCACCGCTCAATAAATTTTTCTACCAATTTAAAAGATTTTTCTTTGGTGTCTTCTACATTAGATGTAGCCAAATTAGATCCAAGCATTATCATCATGGTACCCAATTGCTTAAGATCAAGTTGCAAAACAAACCTTTCATCAGTTTCTTTAACCTCTGTCCAAGGTTGTTCCTCACCTTTTTTGCGCCAAGCTTCGCTTTCTTCCATTATATTTAGTTATCTTCCTGTTCGTATTCTGATAATAGTCGATTTAATTCGTACACCTCTTCACATAATAATTTTACTTGATCTTTCCAATGTAAAGCACAATCTCTTAAAGCATCATTTTGCGCTCTAAGTTCTTCCAAACTTTTTATCGTATCATCAATATATGGGCAAGTATGATCTGGAAATTCTGGAGCTTCTGCTTTAATTTCATCGTATATATTTAAATAACGATCTATTGTGCTTCTTCTCATATTATTCTCGTTTTGTTGCTGTAATTTTAGGCGCCTTCAATCTGGGTACTGATTGAGGTTTTGATGTTTTAATAATCAAAGTATTTGATGGCACTAGTCCACCATCTTTAGAAGCCGCAAAAAGAATAATTTTATAAGTTTGATCAGGAGCTAAATTAATATCTGTAGATGCTGTAGTTTTACTATACCTTTTAAATGTAGAAAATCCTGTATCAACACATAAAACATCCATACCGTAATCTTCTACTTGATCATTAACTTCCCATTTGATGGTATAGATATCTGCGCTGAGATACAGCGCAGATGTTATAAAGAATAATAAATACTTCATACAATAATAGTATGAATATATGTATTCTATTTCAAGAAATTATGTATCAAAATAACAATAACTACTGAAGCGCAAAGACCAATCATCATTTTAAAAAAGTCTTTTGCGACAAGAGGAAAGATTTGTTTGACCTTGCCCTTTTTAGAGTGAGCTGCCATAGCTAGTTCACGACCTGTTAACAAACCAACAAACACCCATGTTGTTGACATAGGAATGTTATTAACTTCTTTAAAGATATAAAGAATAACCCAATAAACAAAATCAATAATAGTTGCTGATCGTATAAATTTGGTACTTTGCTTGTTAAGAACGATTTGTTGAATCTTTCCACCTTTTTCTCTGAACATAAATGCTAATCCAGATACAAAAACAATAGAAATAATTACCATCAAATCTGCTGGCACTGCCCTTGGAAGAAACACGGCAATATTTGCCATATCATGCGCTAACCATGTGTACCACAAAAATCCTGTAGTTAGCCATTGGGTGACACGCCAAAATGTCTCATGCTTTTTATCTACATCTTTGGTTTCATTTAAAACTTTAGAAAGCAAAAACCAAATTGTATATGCTGCCACTGCTGCTACTGCATAACCTGCAATAGACTTTAGTAACATCTTCTCTAAAACAAATGTAGAAGCAAATGCTGAGAGCACCAAAAATGATGTGCTAACAGGAACACCTAGCCTTGTCAGGATCACAAGAATCAAAGGTGCTAATGCGTGATACCATTGTATTTCTTGAAATGGTATTTTAGTTAATCTACCATATGAGATGTCTCCACCATTAACTACCCAACCATACCATAGAGTAAACAGAAGGATAATAGAGGCTCCAGCCCACATTGTAGTCCATTTAAACTTCTCGTTATTGGATGCTATCCAAGTTCCAAGAGTTTGTACTGAATCATTTGCTATAACTGCGTAAGCTGCCAGAAAAAAGCCTGCGGCCATCCATATTGTTACTAGTTCCATAATATTTAAAATTTTATTTTAGAAATAAGTTCTCAGTGCTAACTGCCAGCTACTTGTGTTAATATCTGTGTCAGTTCCTAAAAGTTTACCCCATGCATACTCATGCCCAGCCATGAGTTTGAGGTTTTCTCCACTGATGAAATATTGTAACCCCGTATAAACTGAATGATAGTTTTCGACATTTGAGCGAGCATTTCTATCCCCGTCACCATCATGCCCAAATCGCTGGGTGCGTTGTTCACGTCCTGAGTCCATATATTGATAGCGGAATACAACTTCTAGCTTATCAGTAATTTTATAAGAAGGTAATACATAGAACCCCCATGTATCATGTCCAGCAGGAATAGCATCTGATCCTTTACTTGCTGATACTCCTTCACGATTAGCTCCGTAAATGACATCAGAAATAACTTTGAACGGGCCTTTCTCGTAATCGAAGCCTAAAGCAAATGCATGTTCATAAGCAGAACCAAAGGTGCCTACAGCAGCGTCACCGCGTGCCTTCTCTCGACCACCATCGTTATCAACATAGTTCCAGTCAAAGTGTAATGATAGATCTTTCTTTACTGGGTAAGAGATATTGTACGATAATCCTTTATTAGCGCGGAAGTCAACCCACTCTGGACCATCATCGTGAGCGCCATAAACCCAAGCACCTACTCGATGCTCAATATCATTTGTAAAAAAACCTACCTGCGCTCCCCATGGGCGTTGTTGACCAATTTCATTTACTATAGGCGCGCGCTCAACTGTTTTAATATATCTTGATGATTGAATATCTTCCCTAGTAATATCTTGCTTATCTTTTCCTAAAATGAAATAATAATTCTTACTAGGCTTCCATTGTAGATTAAATGTTTGGAAATTATTTATAAAAGAACCCTCATCGCTAAGAGCTGTTCTGGAGCCATGGCCATCGGAAATATTCGCATCAAAACCAAAGGAAAGGTTGTAATCAAATTTGAAGTCCATTTGGATTCGCGCACGGCGATGATGATAGACATCATATTCATTGTCTTTGACGCCGTCGATATCCTCGTCTTGACTGATATATTGGCCATGATATCGGCCTTTTAATTTAACATCTCTGACAAAACCGCTATCGTTTTTATACAAAGTGTTTTTGTTGAATATGTTCCAACCTTCAAATTCTTGGGCTGATACAGAGTGCGCCCAAACCAATAATAGTAGAGATAATATTCTCATGCAAGTATGTTACAATATCTAAGTAAAAAGTCACGTTACAATTATGTGACTTTAATAATTTTATTATGCGTATGGATTAATATTAAATTCGCGCGTCTCATCTGTATACCACAAATCTTTTTTATCAATAATAAATTTGACCCCATGCTCTTCGCCATCTGGGAAAAACTCTAGTTCCCATTTGCCGTTATACAGTCCAATTCCTGTTTGACCGTAACTTAAGTATTTATGTTTTCTGCCGACATAAACTGCTTCTGGTTTTGGATCAGTTTTGGGTTTATCGAATTGTAATTTATCGTCATTAAAAATATCTACATTCATAATTAAATACAATCTGCATTACTATAAAATAAAAGATCAGTCACCTTTAAATTTGCCATCTAACATTTCAGAATAAACATACTCCTTTACTGTATCAGGATGAAAACCATATGCTACACAAGCTCCTGCGAGTGTTTCAGCCATTTCTTTCATATTTATATCATCACTGATTTCTACAGTGACAGATCTGTCGTACAAGCCTTCTGCTTGAGATTGAATAGATATTTTCATATTTCACATAGATCTAAAGTTGAACCTTAGATTATTAATATAAGTAATCATATCATGGCCTACGGAAAAGTCAAGCAACTCTTCAATAATTTTTTTGTACTGACTATCTTCGTAATCTTTTACTGGTGGAATTCCTGAAGGAGGAGGTTCTTTTTTCTTGCTCATAAATTTAAAAATTGAGATGTTAATTGCGCCACTAATTAATTACACCTAAAGGATCTTACTCCTTATCTCTCTTCTTTATTGTACACTAAAGTTATAGCGAGCAAACTGGCTCGGCCATCTCAAAGTAAAAAACTAAATTATAATGAGCTGCTGAAACACATCGAATATGTTGAGCTTGTGAATTATATATTTAGTTTCTTAAAAGTTATTTATTCTTGCCTATCTTCAGGCCAAAAATCATCAAATCCAATTGTTGCAGCGTTCCAAATACTTTGAAATGCTTTCTTACCACCAATTGTTCCGTTGATGCAAGTAAGAATCAAAGTAGCTTCTCCAGCCACATCATTTCTTACATTATCATATCCGGGAATAATTGTCAACTCTTTTCCATCTGGAGTTACGCCTGTCCATGGGCCGCTACAATTACCTAGAGCCCAAGTTTTAATAATAACTGTTTCTCCGTCAACATTTTTACCTTCTTTTTCTTGTTGATAATAAGTTGCGATTGCCATATTACTCCAATCATCGCTAATCCATTGAGCGGTGATACCGTGATCGTGTTTTAGAATTACTTGTTGCTTGAATTTCATAGTTGTATAATAAAATGGAGCCAGTTACCGGATTTGAACCGATGACAAGCAGTTTACAAAACTGCTGCTCTACCAACTGAGCTAAACTGGCTTGAAAAATTTATTTCCATTTATATTATACTAGTGTAATCTTAATAAAGATCTAATATTATGTCACATTTATCCGGAGAATATACTTACGATTTTACTAGGCTAGAGCCCAAATGGGATAACTCTTTAGAAACAGGTATTAACCAAATGGTTATCGGAATGACTTGCAGTTTTAGCGGTCAAGATACATTTGGAAATACGACAGTGATTAGCAAATATGTTGATGGCACTACTGGTTGGTCTGAAAGCATCACTTATGATTATCTCGACACTAATGTTCAAGATATTTGTAATACTTATGCTTCAGGTCAAAATTGGTTTTATAACTTGAAAGCTCAAGTGTCAGGATCAATTGATCATCCTGTTAATGTTACAGGATTTGATCCAACAGTAACACCTGATCCGCATATTGTACCTACTGAGCCAGAAGAAGAAGCCCATTAATTAAATTTAATTAACCATTATACTGAGATTGGATATTTTGTTCGATCTCAGTATATTTTTTTGCCAATTCACCTGAATCTCGGTTTACATTCATACCATAAGCAGTATCCATATCTTGTTTATTACCTGCGCTTCCTTCTGGCTTAATATCATTAACAACAATACGAGGTCCAGCACCTAATTCATCTACAATCTTATTGTATCGTACATCAAAATGATATAAAGCACGAATAGTGTGCGCCAAATGCCGTGATTCACGAGCTGTCGTGAGAATAACTCTATCTTTTTTAGGGAGATTATTAATAAAAGCTATAGCTTCTGCAAGAGGCTCTTCTTGTAAATGGCTTTGCATTCCATATTCTGGAATAATGCGATCTAATTCAACATTAGTTTTGTGTTTAAATAATGTACCATCAATATCGACAAACCATGTTTTATCCAGTTTTTCCAAAGTATTTTTTGTTTCCCTTTTGTATTCTGCAGTTGCTTGAGTCATATTTTTCCTATAATTCTTGAAGTTCTATTTTGAATGGCTTTTACGTAATTGCTTGCTTCCAATAAATGATCAAATGTACCGCAATCAAACCACGCCATATCATCTGGTAAAATAGTAACATTCATCATGTTGTCTTTCAAGTATAAATTAATTAAATCTGTAATTTCTAATTCATTTCTTGTGGAAGGTTTTAATGTTTTAGATTTTTGAACAACAGTATTGTCAAAATGGTATAATCCCGGTATAGCACAATCTGATGGTGGATTGGTAGGTTTTTCTACAATTCTTTTGATGTTGCCATGAATATCTAAATCAATAACACCGTACGCTTCTGGATTTATAACTTTGACTCCATAAACAGTATTAACTGAATTTAAAAATGGAAATTCTCCGTCGAATATATTATCACCAAGAATCAAGCTAACATTATTGCTACCAATAAAATCTTCACCAATTAAGAACGCTTCGGGCAATCCGTTAGGCTCAGATTGAATTTGGAACTCAAAATTTGCATCAACATGTTTTACTAGCCTTTGTATTCTTTCAATATCTAAATCATTGGCGCAAATAATTAAAATATTACTAATGCCAAATTTTAAAAAAGTTGATATGGGATAATAAATTAAAGGTTTATCATAAACTGGCAGCAACTGTTTTGATGTAGCGATTGTCAATGGAAACAATCGGCTACCAGTGCCACCAGCTAATATGATACCTTTACGCATTACTTAACTCTACCACACCCAAAAGAAAAATTTTCGTTTAGAAGTTTTCTACGATTCACTTTTTGACCTTTTGTATTTACTGTTTGTTTACAAAAGTATTTAAATGCTTCATCCCACTCTTCAAAAGATCCTATTACCTTATGGCTAAGGTGGTAATTGTCTTGAAAACCTATTGTTACTTTTTTGGCTGCACTATTGAATTCGTCATATCGAAAAGCTTTTTTATAGCTGGATTCATCTATTTTCTTAAGCCTTTCGATTTCAAAATTAGCTCTTCCTAAAATGTCATCAATATTGTAAATGAATGTGCCCATTTTTTTCTGTATAATATTTTTTATATTTAAAATGGTACCAGTGGTCGGACTCGAACCGACAAGCCCTAATGGGCGACAGATTTTAAGTCTGTTGTGTTTGCCAATTTCACCACACTGGCATAAAGCTGTCAAGGCCTACCTTGACCCCTGTATCGCTTAAGGTAGTTTTTACTACGCTTGTTAGAAGAGCTTTTATTCTTAGAGTGTCGGCCCTTCATGTTGCTGATTCTTTGATTCAGCCCTCGTTTTTCTTGGCGCTTGCCAGATCCTTTTGATTTTGCCATAACTTTATTTTTTCTGCTATTTGTTCTGATAATATAACCCTTGCAGCTTCGCTGTCAAGGTTTATTTGACAAGAATGTTGAGTATATTCATCTAAGATATTTTTTATAATTTCTTTCATTTAATTAATAAATCTATCTTGTTTTTAATTATTTGTTGATTATCGTAAATTTTAAAGAGAATTGTAAAATTAGCAACAAATAATGTTGTCAGCATAACAATCACCATTGTAATCACGAGTGCTATTTCGGTCTTATTCATACTATTATTCTATATGCCCAGCAATTATAACGGGTCTATTAATTTTCTGAAGAAAAACTTTATTAACTTCTTTTGGGCTGACAACCATACATAAACCTAAACCGTTATTAAAGACTTTTTCCATTTCTTCATCACTTATATTACCATCTTTTTGGAACATGTCAAATACAAATGGCTTTGTAATATCATTTTTAAAGTTTGCCTTTAATCCTTGTGGGATGATTCTGTCTAAATTAGATAAACCTCCTCCTGTTATATGAGCGATACCTTTTATTATGATTCCAGCTTCGATCAAATGCAAGACTTCTTTAACATATATTGACGTAGGTTTAAGGACGGCATTTATATATTTTTCATGTTTATCTTTATCAAATATTTTCCTAACTAGAGAGTATCCGTTGCTATGAAAACCGTTACTTGGAAAAGCTAAAACAACATCTCCTTTTTTGATATTACTACCATCAATCAAATCTTTTTTCTTGACAATACCGACGCAAAATCCAGCTATATCAAAATGATTATCTGGCATCATAGAAGGCAACTCTGCTGTTTCCCCACCTAACAATGGTATGCCAGCTATTTCGCAGCCCTTTTTAATAGAATTTAAAACTGTTAAAAATTGTTTCTCTTGTATATTAGAAGAAGCAAAATAATCTAGAAAAAATAATGGTTTAGCGCCGGTACATATAATATCATTAACACACATAGCGACACAATCAATCCCAATACCATCAAGCATATCATATTCTTGGGCAAGAAGAATTTTTGTGCCAACGCCATCTGTAGCACCAACAAGATAACTATCCCCTAAATCAAAAAGACCTCCAAATCCACCGATATTATCTACCAACCCAGAAATTTGTTTTACAAGATTATCTGTTTTTTTTATATCTACTCCTGATTCTTTATAATTCATATTCTTCACTTAATTTCATGATATACTTGATCCATGACTTGAACCATGACTTGATTCCTGACTTGATACCTGACTTGATTCCTGACTTGATCCTCGACTTGATTCTTGACTTGATAACTGACTTGATACCTGACTTGACGACCCATGACTTGATCATCGACTTGATCCCTGACTTGATCCCAGACTTGATCCCAGACTGGTTTTAAATGTTCTTTAGTTAATTTCATGATATACTTGATCCATGACTTGATCATAGACTCGATCCATGACTTGGCCCCCGACTTGATCCCCGACTTGATCCGTGACTTGATCCGTGACTTGATACCAGACTTGATACCAGACTTGATACCAGACTTGATCCCTGACTTGATTCCTAACTGGTTTTAGATGTTCTTTAGTTAATTTCATAATATACTTGATCCCAGACTTGATCCCAGACTTGATACCAGACTTGTTCCCAGACTTGATCATAGACTTGATCCCAGACTTGATCCTTGACTTGATACCAGACTTGTTCCCTGACTTGATCATCGACTTGATCATAGACTTGAGCCCTGACTGGTTTTAAATGTTCTTTAGTTAATTTCATTATAGACTTGCCTTTACTTGACACATCATTCCAATTCAATTTTTAATCTTTTCAAAAATGCTTCTTCACCATCATCTCCACTAACTAACCAATCTATTCTATGAGCATAAATGTATGCTCGCTTAAGATAAAAACAAGCTTTTTTAAACTCCTCCATAACTTCTTGCGAGAATTGATAACCTACAGGAGATCCCCACTCGTTCAGAGTAGTATCGTTGTTAGATATAATCAACTCCTCAATATTTTCTAAAATATCTCGAATTCTGTGCTGTTGGTAATCAAAATGACCTCCACTCATAACTTTTTGTTCCTTATTTTCTTTATCTTTTCATAATTATCGATGCTAGCAGACAATTAATCAAGAGTTAATTTCATTATAGACTTGATACCAGACTTGATCCCTGACTTGACCCATGACTTGATCCCAGACTTGAACCCTGACTTGACCCATGACTTGACCCCAGACTTGATTATAGACTTGATCTCTGACTTGATCATAGACTTGATACCAGACTTGACCATAGACTCGATCCCTGACTGGTTTTAAATGTTTTTTAGTTAATTTCATGATATACTTGATACATGACTTGATCATCGACTTGATCCCAGACTTGATCATAGACTTGACTATAGACTTGATCCCTGACTTGATCCCTGACTTGATACCAGACTTGATTGCTGACTTGATCCCTGACTGGCCAATAGACTTGATCCCTAACTTGATCCTCGACTTGACCCCTGACTTGCCAATAGACTTGAGCCCTGACTGGTTTTAGATGTTCTTTAGTTAATTTCATTATAGACTTGATCCTCGACTTGATTCCTGACTTGCCAATAGACTTGATCCCTGACTTGCCAATAGACTTGATCCCTGACTTGATCCCAGACTTGAACCGCGACTTGATACCTAACTTGACCCGTGAATTGACCCCTGACTTGATCCCTGACTTGAAGCCAGACTTGTCTATAGACTGGTTTTAGATGTTCTTTAGTTAATTTCATAATATACTTGACCCCTGACTTGACCCATGACTTGACCCATGACTTGACCCATGACTTGACCATAGACTTGATCCACTACTTGTTCCCTGACTTGATTGCTGACTTGACCATAGACTTGTCTATAGACTTGATACCTGACTTGATTGCTGACTTGATTCTTGACTGGGTTTAAATGTTCTTTAGTTAATTTCATGATATACTTGATGCCTGACTTGATCATAGACTTGATCATAGACTTGATCCATGACTTGATACCAGACTTGTTCCCTGACTTGATACCTGACTTGATCCCTGATTTGTTCCCAGACTGGTTTTAGATGTTCTTTAGTTAATTTCATGATATACTTGATCCCAGACTTGATACCAGACTTGTTCCCAGACTTGATCCCAGACTTGATCCTTGACTTGATACCAGACTTGTTCCCAGACTTGATCATAGACTTGATCCCAGACTTGATCCTTGACTTGATACCAGACTTGTTCCCTGACTTGATCCTCGACTTGAACCCAGACTTGATCCTTGACTGGTTTTAAATGTTCTTTAGTTAATTTCACGTAAATAAAGACCAATATATTAAAAGAGCCTCTAGATTATCTAGAGGCTCTTAGAGATTTATATCAATTATGTTTCGATTGAGCAATCGTAATCTTCAGGAGATTCGAATACCAACGAACCATCATCGTTCTTCCATGTTGAAGCCACCGCAGCACGAGCTGTCTTAATACCACCGTAACACTTTGGATCTACTCGGAGAAAATAATCTTTATACGTTCCGTCTG
>Ga0255772_10001153_pt1 | contig 26399 bp, 20 predicted proteins | sample 071ome_34_FD_179970 | JGI IMG/M metagenome (GOLD analysis project Ga0255772, IMG submission 179970) | Coastal salt marsh microbial communities from the Groves Creek Marsh, Skidaway Island, Georgia - 071411BT metaG (version 2) | ecosystem: Environmental > Aquatic > Marine > Intertidal zone >...
GAAATTTGGCCATTTCTAGAATCTGAAGATTTATAAGTTTTTATATGTTTAGTTTCAATGTTCAACGGAAAACTTCTAATAGATTCAATAAATGAAAGCTTAGAGTCTAAACTAGAAATCTTGTATGTTTTTCTTGTTGACTGAGGAAAGCCAAACATTTTTACATCGTTTTTGTAAAGGCTAGTTACATCAATTACATATGAGTTTTTATCCTTGTTTTTTACAGAAATCTTAAAGCTAGCAATAATAGGTTCAAAGTTTGAGTTTGATACGGCTATACTAATCGGTAATGAATCATTAGCAAACTTTGAATAAGATGCTTGCTTAAGTAGGATATTGTTATCAAACTTTTCCCATTTTAAAACTTGTTCACTCATCTTATGACGGCTGAGTGGAAGTTCAGTAGCCATTTTAACAATTCTTGTCACCATTAGCATGTCTCTTCCTAATAGACTGTCGTTTATTTCATAATAATACTTATCATCAATTTTGTGAACATCGAATAAACCATTATCAGTAACAGCTTTATCTGTAATTATATCACTATAGGTCTTCTCTTTTTTAGTATCATTTTTTGAGTCATCTTTTTTTTGTGAAAAAGCTGAAAAACTCACTAACAAAGCCATCAGTGTGATGCTAGTTTTAAATATTGAATAATTTCTCATAATTATAAAAATTAATTGTAGATTTTAAATGTAAGGAAAACTCTCAAATAAATATCTTAATTAAGAAAAACTTCTAGCTTTCCATTTGAATCTTTTACGACCTTAGCAATTGATTTAGAGGTAAGTTCTTTTATTGATTTATCCCATTTTTTATTACTGAGCTGGGATTTTTCTTTTAAAATTGATAAATCAATTCTTTCAAATTCTTTTAATATTTCAAAAACTGATTTTGCATCTTCACTCAATTCTGGTTGTTTTTTTAACGGTTTCATTTGCGGGAAAAATAAAACTTCTTGAATTGATCTATTATTTGTTAATAACATAACTAGCCTATCAATTCCAATTCCAATTCCTGAGGTTGGGGGCATACCATATTCGAGAGATTTTACAAAATCATGATCTATGAACATTGCTTCTTCATCACCTTTTTCTGAAAGTTTCAGTTGATCCTCGAATCTATTAAGTTGATCTATTGGGTCATTTAACTCAGAATAGGAATTTGCTATTTCACTTCCATTAATTAATAGTTCAAACCTTTCAGTCAACTCAGGATTAGTTCTATGTTCCTTTGTTAATGGGCTCATTTCTTTAGGATAATCAATAATGAAGGTTGGTTGTATATACTTTGATTCACATTTATCACCAAAAATTTCATCAATAAGTTTACCCTTACCCATTGTTTCATCAACTTCAACTCCCAGTTCTTTAGCAATTTTAAATGTTTCCTCCTCGCTGGAATTACTTAAGTTAAATCCTGTATTTTCTTTAATTGAATCTAATATGCTAATTTTCTTGTAAGGACCTTTAAACTCAATTGTATTATCACCATAATTTACCTTACTATCACCATATAGATCTACAGCAACTTTTTCAAGTAATTTTTCTGTAGTGTTCATCATCCAATTGTAATCTTTGTACGCTACATAAAATTCAAGATTAGTAAACTCAGGGTTATGTGTTCTATCCATTCCTTCATTACGAAAATCCTTTGCAAATTCAAAAACTCCATCAAATCCCCCAACAATTAACCTCTTTAAATAAAGTTCATTTGCAATTCGCAAATAAAGAGGAATATTCAGTGCATTATGATGAGTTATAAATGGTTTTGCAGCTGCACCACCAGGTATAGGTTGTAATATAGGGGTTTCAACCTCTAAATAATTCAAGTCAAGCAAAAATTCTCTTATTGATGAAACAATCTTACTCCTCTTGATAAATGTTTCCTTAACATGTTGATTTACTATCAGATCAACATACCTCATTCTGTATCTCTGTTCAGGATCGTTGAACTCATCATATATGTTACCCTCAGAATCAGTCTTTGGTAGCGGCAAGGGTCTAATTGATTTTGAAAGCAGTTTAAAATCTTTTACCAAAACTGTTTTTTCTCCAACTTGGGTTGTAAATAATTCACCTTCAATACCTATTAAGTCTCCAATATCTAAGAGCTTCTTGTAAAGCTCATTATATTTTATTTTGTCTTCTCCTGGACAAATTTCATCTCTGTTAAAATATACTTGTATTTTTCCTTTACTATCTAATAATTCAGCAAAGCTTGCTTTACCTTGAATTCTTCTAGACATTAACCTTCCAGCAATTACAACCTTTTCATTTTCAATAAAATTGGATTTTATTTGCTCTGATAAATGAGTTACTGGATATAAATCGGCTGGATACGGATTAATACCTAATTCTCTAATCTTCTCAAGTTTCTCTCTTCTAATTATCTCTTGTTCTGAAAGATTTGCCATTTGTTTTTCAAATATAGCGATATAACATTTACAATACTTATCAATTTTTTAATTTTACTTAGAATTAATGGAGTATAAAAAAAACAATCAAGTAAAGATTTTAAGTTTAGGTAATATCGATTATTCGAAGTGTGTTGATTTACAAAAAAAACTTCAAAAAGAAATTATTGATATTAAACTTTTTAATAGAAAAAATAATTTAAATAAACTCACTCCAAACTATTTATTAATTGTTGAACATGATCATGTATATACATTAGGGAAAAGTGGAAACAGTGAAAATTTATTATACTCTAAAAGCGAACTAAAAGCAAAAAATATTCAATTTCATGAAACTTCTAGAGGTGGTGATATAACTTATCATGGACCAGGCCAGCTGGTGATTTATCCTATTATAGACTTAGAAAATTTTTTTACTGACATACATAAATATTTAAGATTTTTAGAATTAGCTGTAATAAATACTTTGAAAGATTTAAATATACATTCATCAAATAACCCTAATAAAACAGGTGTTTGGTTAGATGTAGGTAAAACATCTGAGAGAAAAATATGTGCTATGGGTGTAAAAGTTAGTCGATGGGTAACAATGCATGGCTTAGCATTAAATGTTAATTGTGATCTTGAATTTTTTAATGGAATTGTACCATGTGGCTTGGATAATAGAAATGTTACATCTATAAAAAATGAGATTCAAGAATCAATCTCATTAGAAAGTGTTTCGAAAATATTTACAAAAAACTTTTTGGAGATATTTAATTCAATTTTAGTTGATTGAGTAAAGAACTAATTCTGAACTATCTCCTAGAAATGTTATAAATCTTTTGTTGCCATATTCGTTAATATCAATATTTGAACTAGTGAATAATGGAAATCCATCAATTAAACCAGAATCATCATACAAGTAAACTTTATTATTTTCTTGATCTATAATAGAGTAGTAGGACTTGTTCTCTGTTTTGAAAATTGATAAGTTATGGTAAGTAGCAAAAGGTAAGTCATATGAAAGACCATTAATTGTTATTTTATTGTCATTAGATGATACAATAGTTTTATTATTGGCATTGATTTGATTTTCTTTATTTGAACTGTAGTCTCTTGAAATTTTTCCTGAAAGATCAATTTTAATGAGTTCATTAGATGAAAGTAGTCCAACCATTCCATTTTCATATTCATATAAATGACTGCTGAAAGTTAAATCTTTAGGCAATCTAATTCTATCCGAACCTCTTCTATTTAAAATAGACACATTACCATTTGAATTTTTACCTACAATATAATCTCTATTTGAAACTCTAATATGTTTATAGGGTTCACTAATATTCTTATCATGTTTTGCTTTAAATCCTTTAACGGTTTTAAATTTGGAATCTATCATTCTAGTTTCATTTTCAGTAACAATCAAATACCTATAGTTTTTATTATTATCATAATCAAATTTTGATAAAAACTTTACGTTATTATTTTCTCTAAATTTTATAGAATAAACAATATTTCCTTTAATATCCATAAGAATAATTTCATTAGTTGTAGCAAATAAGAATTGTAATCTTTTATTTTTATATGTATCAACTTGAAATATTTCACTTATAATACTATTGTCTAATTTTTTTTTCCAAAGCAAATTTCCATCAGAATCTAATAAGTTAATATCTAGATTTTCATCTTGAAAAATGATATTATTGTTCCCTGTTCTGTAATTATTAACAAGATGAGGTACAGATAATATTTTACTATCAAACGATTTATTAAAAATTAATTCTATTTTTTTTTCTGACTCTTTACTTAACGTTTTTGAAAAAAATGTTACATAATTGATGGAATCTCTAACATTGATTGTCTTAAACCAAAAGGGCATTTTTTCATTTGGGTTATTAATTTTAAAAAGTTCATATGAAGAATTTTTAGCTGGTATGCTTTTATTAAATTCAATAAATTTTTCATTATATATAAGGCTATTTCCACTTTTATATTCAAAGATTATTTCTTCAATTGGCTCTGTATCACTTGAAAAAATAAGCTTGGATTCAATAACTGAATAATATTTAAGATCCTTTATAAAATCAAATTCTTTAAGATTACTTAAATCGCTGATTTGTTCATCTAACTTAAATATTTCAAAATTTCTGTAGACCTTCTCTTCCTTTGATTTCAGATCAAACAGAATTTCTTCATCGATTTTGTCTATTATTAGAACTGATTCTCCACTATCATTATAATATACTAGTTCATTAATATTGGTGTAAAAAGAATCAAGTTCTAAGTTGTATTGAGTATTATTAAAATTGTTATTAAGATTATTTTGAAAATTATTATAATCAAAACTTATTGATTTTATGGATTCAATTCTCTGAGGAATTATTTCAATAATATTAGATTTTTTTGGTTTATTGTTTCTTAAAAGATTAATAATTCTATTTGATTTACTATCAAAAATTGATGTTCCAATTATTGCAATTTCATTGTTTGAAATATCAAATTCAAAATTCACCCAATCCGAAATTTGTCCGATATTAATAGAAATACCATTAAAATCTAGATTTTTAAAGTTTTGAGATACAAGCAGAGAAAGATTTTCAGATTTAGATTCTAAAAGTCTGTAAAAGTTTTTTGATTCAGAATTACTTTTAAAACTAGCATTTCTAATATAATTTTCTAACAAAATAATATTATCAGAAAAAATATGTTTATTGTTTTTATTTAAATAATAATATTCCAACTCATCGAGTTTTAAATTGTAGATTTTTTTGTTTTCATATAATGATGAGTCTTTTGATTTGTTTGAAAAAATCTTTTTGGAATTATTGAATGAAAATAATTTTCCATAGTTGTCTTTACCAATTTTATGGAAACTGTAGCTTATTTCACTTGACGAACCAAGTAAACTATCATTAGCAATATCGATATCTAATATTTTATCTATAAAATTTATTTCATTATAATTTAGGTCATCGTAAGAATCAATAGAAATAAAGTATAGCGGATTATCTGGTATTACATTTAAATTAAAATCCTCTTTGTTATTTTGACATGAAAAACACAATAAAAAAAGTAAAATGATTCTTTTCATTCAAAGTAAAATTATAAACTCATATTTTAAGAGACAACTGTTTTTCTTTTAATTTAAAAGATAATCTATGAATAGGTGATAATCCATATTTATTTATTGCTTGAATATGCTTTTTTGTTCCATAGCCCTTATGTTCATTAAAACTGAATTTTGGATAAAAATAGTTTAGATTTTTCATCTTCATATCTCTGCTTACTTTCGCTAGGATTGATGCGGCTGCAATGGATTGATAAATATTATCGCCTCCTACAACACATTTATAATTTATTTCTTTCTCAGATTTGAATTTATTTCCATCAATTAAATAAATATCAGGAATGATTTTTAATTCATTAATACATTGATTCATTCCTAAAAAAGTTGATTCTAATATATTTATTTTATCAATTGTTTGTACATCAATATTTACAATCGAGAAATCAATAGCAACATTTACTATATCATTAAACAATTCTAATCTCTTTTTTTTAGTTAGTCTTTTTGAGTCTTTAATCTTTTCATTATGATATGATTTTGGTAAAATAACTGCTGAAATAGTTACTGGTCCAGCTAATGCACCTCTTCCAGCTTCATCAATTCCACATATCAATTTTTTTTTATTATAACTTTTAATCATGCATCATTGCTTAAATTTGCTATTAAATATATTAATTGTTTAAATCTAAAGTTTTGAGAAAAATTCTTATTCTACTAGCATTTCTCTCTTTTTCATTTGTGTATTCACAGACTGGAGGTGGTTTTTTAAATAAAACAATTTCTGATATTGGTGATTCCTTATCTATGGATAAATTTAAGTTTGATATAAATAAGTTAAAAAGGTTTACGATAGAAAATGACACTTCATATATAGATACTTCACTGACAATAAAAAAATTTTACAAGTTTAATTATATAAGAAAAGATGATTTTGAGTTAGTAAAACTCAATAATGTTGGACAAATTTATAATCAATTGACATACAATCCTTCAAAGAATAATTTACTATCCTTTGGTTACAATGCCAATAATATTTTGTTAACAAATAAAAGTGAGGTTCAATTTTATGAAGTTGCTTACCCAGTTACAGAACTTTTATTTAAAACAGTTTTTTCTCAGGGTCAACTTACAAATGCTCTATTTACAACAAATATTAATAGAAAATTAAATTTTTCATTGGAATTCAAAGCATTACGTTCTTTGGGGAAATATCAAAACTCATTATCGGGATCAAAACATTTTAGATTTACATATAATTATAATTCTGAAAAATTTAGTTCAAAAACATTTTACTTGTCGCAACAATTAGAAAAAAAAGAAAATGGAGGTCTGACTGAAACTGCTTTAGAAAATTTTGAATCTGGAGACCCATTATACAATGAGAAATCAAAATTAAATGTAAAATTTGATGATGCAAAAAATCTATTTTTTATGAGAGAATTTTATTCTGAAAATCACTTTAATTTTGGAGGGAGGAATAAATTTAATTTAGGTTTTGATTTTCACTACTCCACTGTTAATAATTCATACAGTCAAGCTATTATAAATCCTGATTATTATGGTCCAAGCACAAGCTCTAATTCCATAAACGATAGTTTTAAATTTAGAACTTCAAGTGCGAGATTTTTTCTTAATTCCAAATCTTTACTGTTCGATAATGTAAAGTTTGGTTTGAAAAGATTTAATTATGAATTTTTTGAAATTAATTCTACAGATTCAAAAATTAAAAACAATTCAAATTTGATATTTGCCGAATTATCTCATAATACTAAATCATTAAGTCTTTCCGCAACTATTGATAAAAAATTGAATGGTGATCGAGTAGGAAATAAATATTTATTCTCTTTAAAATTTAAAAATATCAATAATTTGTTTGTTCAGTTATTTTCTGTTGAAACACACCCAGGTATCATTTATGACTATTACAAGAGTTCTTATGATTTAGTTGGTTGGAATAATCAAAATAAGTTGATTAATAACAATTCCCTTAAAATCAATTTTTCAAATAGATTTCTTGATCTTTTTGAGTTGACACTATCATCAATATCAAATTATTTTTATGTAGATACAAGAAAAGATATTGATTATGACTTTGTTCCTCATTTAAAAGTATCACTAAATGAAATTAAAATATCGAAAATCAAAGTCAATAAGGATTTTAGTTTTGGAAAATTTAATTTAGATAATACTTTACTAGTTCAGAAGGTAAATCAAGACAAAGAGATATTGAATTTACCAGGTTTTATAGCCAGATCATCGATTTATCTTGAAGAAAAAATTTTCAGAAATGTATTAGATATTCAAACAGGTTTTACTGCAAAATACTTTTCAAAATTTTACTCAAGTGAGTACAATCCCATTATTTCAACTTTTCATGTACAAAATGAAATCAAAATAGGAGGGTACCCAATTATTGATTTTTTTCTTAATGCAAAAATTAGACAAACTAGATTATTCTTCATTTTTGAGCATATTAACTCTAGTTTAACTGGTAATAAGTATTTCTCAACACCAACTAACCCGTATCGGGATACTAGCTTTAGATTTGGTTTAAATTGGAATTTATTTAACTGATGGTAAATCTCCATCTATTTTTGATGGAAGATTTGTATTACCCATCAACTGCTTATCAATGTGGTAGGCAGCCTCTCTTCCTTCGGAAATTGCCCAAACAATTAATGACTGTCCTCTTCTTAAATCTCCTGCTGCAAAAACCTTTGGATTTGATGTTTTATAATTTTTAGTTAATGGCTTCAACGTTTGATCTAAATCTATATTTAAACTTGAAAATAAATCTTGCTCAGGACCTGTAAAACCTAGAGCTAACAATGCCAATTCACATGGCCAAACTTTTTCAGAATCTTCGATTTCAATTAATTTTCTCCTATCACCATCTATTTTCCAATCAACAGCTACTGTCTTAATTCCAGTTAAATTTTTGTTTTTATCACCAATAAATTCTTTTGTCATAATTGACCATTTTCTTTCAATACCTTCTTCGTGTGATGAACTAGTTTTAAGTGTAAAAGGCCAGTAGGGCCATGGATTTTCTTCAGTTCTATCTGTTGATGGTTTATCTAAAATTTCAAAGTTAGTTACAGATTTTGCTTTGTGCCTGTTTGATGTTCCTATGCAGTCAGACCCCGTATCTCCTCCTCCAATAACAATTACATTTTTTGATGTCGCAGAATAATTCTTCTGTTGATCAATTTTTAAGTCTACAACTTCATTTTGATGTTTTAGGAAGTCCATAGCTTGAACTACACCTTTTAAATCGTGCCCCTTAATTGGTAATTTTCTTCTAATTGTAGCCCCACCAGTCAATAAAATAATGTCAAATTCTTTTTCTAATTCAGAAACAGGAATGTCTGTTCCAACTTCTTTAGAGACATGAAAAATTACACCTTCTTCTTCTAAAATTGTAAGTCTTCTATCAATGATTGATTTTTCAAGTTTAAAATCTGGAATTCCATATCTTAACAGTCCACCAATTTTTTCATCCCTTTCAAAAACTTCAACTGTATGACCTACACTATTTAATTGTTGAGCAGCTGCCAGTCCAGCAGGTCCTGATCCGACTACAGCAATTTTTTTATTTGTCCTCTTAGTAGGAGCTTTTGCTTTTATCCATCCTTCTTCAAAACCTCTTTCAACAATATATTTTTCAATCATCTCAATAGAAACTGGAGGATTAATTAATCCTAACACACAGGCAGATTCACATGGCGCAGGACATAATCTTCCAGTAAATTCAGGGAAGTTATTTGTTGAATGTAAAATGTCAAGGGCCAGTTTCCATTCTTTTCTGTATACAGCGTCATTGAAATCTGGAATTAAATTTCCGAGCGGACATCCTGAATGGCAAAATGGAACCCCACAATCCATACATCTACCACCTTGCTCTACCATTTCTGATTGATCTGGTGTAATAGTAAATTCTTTGTAGTTTTTTAATCTTTCTGTAACAGATAAATATTTTTCATCTGTTCTATTATATTCAATAAAACCTTTTAATTTACCCATGCTAGTTAATTATTTGGTTAATTTTTTCTTTTGCTAATTTTTCTAAAGCTAACTTATATTCTGTAGGCATTACTTTTATGAATTTATCTTTGTAAAGCTTCCAATTTTTAATAATTTTTTCGGCAATCTGACTGGATGTGTTAGAAAAATGTTTTTCGACCAATGATTTAATTAAATCAATATCTTGATTATCTGGTGTTTCAAGTTCTATCATTTCATAATTAAAATGATTTTTATTTAAATCCTCATTTAGAATATAAGCAATTCCTCCACTCATGCCAGCGGCAAAATTTCTTCCAATTTTCCCTAACACAAGTGCAACTCCACCCGTCATATATTCACACCCATGATCTCCAACTCCTTCAACAACTGCTGTAGCTCCTGAATTTCTTACACAAAATCTTTCACCTGCAATTCCATTAATATATGCTTCACCACTAGTAGCACCATACAATGTGACGTTTCCAGTGATAATATTTTTATCTGACTCAAAAGTTGACTCTTTTGGAATTTTTACAACTATAGTAGCACCCGAAAGACCTTTACCAAAATAATCATTTGTGTTACCCTCAACTACAAGTTTTAAACCTTTAGCGGAGAAAGCTCCAAAACTTTGACCTGCTGATCCTTTGAAGTTAATTGTTAGAGTATCTTTAGGAAGTCCTTTTTCTCCATGAATTTTAGAAATTTCATTACTGATAATAGCACCAACTGTCCTGTCAGTATTTTTGATATTAAAATCTAAGTTCATTTTAATTTTTTTCTCAATAGAAAGTTTAGCTTCTTCATAGATCTTAAAATCTAATACATTATCTAAATTATGATCCTGATCAATTGTTTTTCTAATTGATACAGATTCATTTACATTAGGCTTATAGAGAATTTTTGACAAATCAATTCCTTTAAACTTGTAATGAGATACAGCATCCTTCATATTCAGCTTTTGACTTTGACCAACCATTTCATCTATGGTTCTAAATCCGAGACTAGCCATAATTTCTCTTAATTCTTGGGCTACGAAATACATGAAATTAATTACATGTTCAGGCTTACCCTTGAAGTTTTTTCTTAGTTCAGGATCTTGCGTAGCAATTCCAACTGGGCATGTGTTTAAATGACAAGCTCTCATCATTATACAACCAGATGCAACTAAGGGTGCAGTTGAGAATCCAAATTCTTCTGCTCCAAGAAGGCAAGCTATTGCAACGTCTCGACCTGTTTTCATTTGACCATCACATTCAATTACTACTCTCCCCCTCAAATCATTGAGCACTAATGTTTGCTGAGCTTCAGCAATTCCTAATTCCCAAGGGAGGCCAGCATGTTTTAAAGATGTTAGTGGTGAAGCTCCAGTTCCTCCATCGAAACCAGAAATGAGAATTACATCTGCTTTTGCTTTTGCTACACCAGCAGCAATGGTTCCAACTCCTACCTTAGAAACAAGTTTAACATTAATTCTTGCACTTCTGTTAGCATTTTTTAAATCATATATCAATTGAGCTAAGTCTTCAATTGAATAAATATCATGATGTGGTGGTGGTGAAATTAATCCAACATAGGGGGTTGAGTTTCTAACCTTAGCAATCAATGGATTAACTTTTGGTCCTGGTAATTGACCGCCTTCTCCAGGCTTAGCACCTTGAGCCATTTTGATTTGAATTTCATTAGCATTTGTCAAATAATATGAACTAACTCCAAATCTTCCTGAAGCAACTTGTTTGATTGAACTATTTCTTGAATCACCATTTTTATCTTTTTTGAATCTCCCTGGATCTTCACCTCCTTCCCCAGAATTGCTTTTTCCACCAATTCTATTCATTGCTACGGCTAGATTTTCGTGAGCTTCTTTGCTAATTGAACCATATGACATGGCTCCTGTTTTAAATCTTTTTACAATTTCTGTCCAAGGTTCAACTTCATCAATGTTAATTGGGTCAAGTTCAACAAATTTGAATAAACCTCTAATTGTCATTAGCTGTTCGTTTTGTTTATTAATCTGATCAGAATACACTTTATATGTTTCATATTTTTCAGATCTCACAGCTTGCTGAAGTTTTGAAATTGTAGTAGGATTCAACATATGTTTTTCACCATTTCTTCTCCATCTATACTCTCCACCCATCTCAAGTTTATTGATATCAAGTTCTGAATTAAATGCAGTATTTAGTCGTTCTGAAATTTCTTTTTCTAAAACATATAATCCAACTCCCTCAATTCTTGATGGTGTGTTGTTAAAATATTTATCAACGAATTTTTTTCTAAGTCCAAGTGCTTCAAAAATTTGTGAACCTCTATATGAATGGAGTGTAGAAATACCAATTTTATTCATCACTTTTAAAATACCCTTGGCAATTGCTTTATTGTAATTAGCTATTGCTTTATTTCTAGTGATTCCACTAATAATGCCTTTTTTGTGGTGGTATGTAATTATTTCATTTACTAAATATGGATTAATAGCGCTTGCTCCATAACCAAATAACATGGAAAAATGGTGTGGTTCTCTTGGTTCAGCTGATTCAATTATAATCCCAAATTTTGATCTTTTTTTCTTCTTGATTAGATAATGATGGACTGTAGAGCAAGCTAAAAGCATTGGTATAGGAGCTTTCTTCTTTGAAACATTTCTGTCAGTAAGAATTATAATGTTATAATCATTATCAACTTTTTTCTCAATTTCATTAACTATTTTTTCAAGGGATTGCTCAATACCATTGTGACCTTTATTTAAATCATATAGCACTGGAATAGTGAATGATTTAAAATCCTTGTGCTTTACAAACTTAATTTTATCAAGATCCTCATTTGAAATTATAGGATTATTGATTTTTAATTTTTTGGCATGCTTTTCATTAATATTAAAAATGTTAAAATCACTTCCCACAGCTAGACTTGTATCAGTTACAATTTCTTCTCTAATACCATCTAAAGGAGGATTGGTTACTTGAGCAAAAAGTTGTTTGAAATAGTTGTATAATAATTGAGGTTTATTTGATAAAACAGCGAGCGGGGTGTCAGAGCCCATTGATCCAATTGCTTCTTTCGCGTTTACGCACATTGGTAGTATTACTGTTTTAAAATCTTCTTGAGTATATCCAAAAATTCTTAACCTTGTCTCAAAATCAATCTCTTCTGCTGGCGTTTTATTTCCAGTGTAGGGGATTTTTGAAAGAGGCAGGATATTATCATTAACCCATTTTTGATAAGGATATTTTGAAGTTACTTCAGATTTAACTTCTTCATCTTTAATAATTCTCCCTTTATTCATGTCAACTAAAAACATCTTTCCAGGCTCAAGACGTCCATGGCTTTCAATATTTTTTGGATCAACATTAACTACTCCAGTTTCAGATGACATAATTACATAACCATCTTTTGTTACTGAATATCTTGATGGTCGAAGACCATTTCTATCTAACAATGCACCAATATAATTTCCATCAGTGAAAGGAATTGATGCGGGCCCATCCCACGGTTCCATGATGCAGCTATTGAATTCATAAAATGATTTCTTTTTAGAGGACATTGAATTATGTTTCTCCCAAGCTTCGGGTACGAGCATCATCATAATTTCAGGAAGAGATCTTCCTGTCATAATTAGAAGTTCAACAACCATATCCATTGATGCTGAATCTGATTTACCTTCTAAAATTATTGGAAATAATTTTTCAATATCACTTTTTTCAATGTAGTCACAATTAATTAACTCCTCACGGGCTGTCATTCTGCTAATGTTGCCCTTTAAAGTATTGATTTCACCATTGTGACACATGTATCTGAATGGTTGGGCTAAATCCCAAGTAGGAAATGTGTTTGTGGAAAATCGTTGATGAACCAAAGCAAGTCTGGTAACTAATTTAGGGTTGCTTAAATCAGTGTAAAATCTTTCAATATCTTCGGGCATTAATAGTCCTTTGTATATTAATGTCCTTGTATGTAAACTTGAGAAATAGTAGTAATTCTTTTGTGACAACTCTGACTGATAGATACTATTTTCACTAATTTTTCTTGCGACATAAACCTTAGTATTCAATTCTTTTTCTTGAATATTTTCATCTTCACTACTAATAAAAACTTGCTTAATTACAGGTTGAGACTTAGAGGCAATTTTACCTACAACTTTAGAGTTAATGGGAACATTACGCCATCCTAAAACTTTTAAACCTTGTCTTTTAATTTCACTTTCAAATGATTGGACACAAAAATTTAGCTGATTTATTTTTGGTGGTAAAAAAACCATACCAACAGCATATTTCCCTGAGATAGGTAAATCAAATTTACACTCACTTGTAAAGTAATCATGAGGAATTTCTATCAATATTCCAGCGCCATCACCAGTTCTTCCATCTGAACTTACTGCTCCTCTGTGTTCTAATCTTACAAGAATATTAAGGGCATCATGAATTATTTTGTTTGTTTTTTTTCCAGTTAAACTACATATAAATCCAGCTCCACAATTTTCATGTTCATTTAATGGACTATATAAGCCTTGTTCTTTGATCATATAAAAGTTAGTTTAGGAATTCGTAAAAGTAAACATTCAACTATCATTTTTTGCAAATACCATACAATTAACACCAATATTTTAAATTAATATCAATCTTTCAAAAAATGCCATGTAATTTTACAAATTATATATATTTTGGTACTATAATTGAAGATTTTTAGATATGATTGAAACTATAATTCTAGTTGTATTTGTTCTTGGTTATTTAGCTATAGCTTTTGAACATACCTTAAAATTAGACAAACTAATCCCTGCCTTGATTATGATGGCAGTTATGTGGGGTCTGATTTCTTATTTTGACTTAACTGTTTTTGAAATTGATACAAAAAACAAAGAACTTATTCCAGAAAAACTAAAGTATGTTTTAAATTATTTTTTAGGCCATACTGCTGAAATCTTAGTTTTCTTGATTGGTGCAATGACCATTGTTGAAACAATTGACTTTTTTAACGGATTTGCTACAATTAAAAGACTCATTAAAACTAAGAGCAAAGTAAAAATATTATGGATAATATGTTCATTAGCATTTGTGCTTTCTGCTATCATTGATAATTTGACTGCAACAATTGTTTTAATTACAATTCTTCAAAAACTTGTTACAGATAAAAATCTTAAACTATGGTATGCAGGTATGATAATAGTAGCAGCTAATGCAGGTGGAGCTTGGTCACCAATTGGAGATATTACAACAACTATGTTATGGATTGGAAATAAAGTATCCATTGGAGCATTGATTAAGTTTTTAATTATCCCTTCGTTAGTTTGTATGATTCTACCTACTTTTATCGCTTCAAAGTACAAAGTTTTTCAGGGTGAAATACAGCCACCAAAAACAAATGATTCTGAAAATCCATTTGGATCTAAAATTTTAATTATTGGTTTATCTTCAATAGTTTTTGTTCCAATTTTCAAAATCATTACAGACCTCCCACCATATGTTGGTATGATGCTATCACTAGCAGTTGTTTCAATTATTGCTGAATCATTTAACGCTAAATTAGCTGGACTATCTGATGGACATCATAGCCCAATACATCATGCACTCACAAAAATTGAAATGCCTAGTATATTATTTTTCCTCGGAATCTTAATGGCTGTTGGTGCTCTTGAAGCTTTAGGTATTGTTTTTGGAGTTGGTCAATGGCTAGTTTCTACATTTGAAAACGTTGATTGGGTATTATTTGGAGGACTTGATATTGTAGTTTTTGTTCTTGGTTTTCTTTCAGCTGCTATTGACAATGTTCCTCTCGTTGCCGCATCAATGGGAATGTTTGGTGAAGCAATAGATAATCCATTATGGCATGGTATTGCATATGCTGCTGGTACTGGAGGAAGTATGGTAATCATTGGGTCTGCAGCTGGTGTTGTAGCCATGGGTATGGAGAAAATTGATTTTATGTGGTACTTGAAAAAAATAACATTCCTTGCATTTGTTGGATACTTGGCTGGATTCTTAGTGTTTATTTTATTGAGAGATTATGTTCTCATGTAATGAATTATAAAAATGCACTGAAATGGTTAAATGAAATACCAATTTCATTTAACAAAGATTATAAAGGTTATAAACTTACTCTTAAAAAAGTTTATGACCTTTTTAATTATCTAAAAAACCCAGAAAAAAAACTTAAAATAATACACATAGGAGGAACTAATGGAAAAGGTTCAACTTCTAATATTATTTCTTCAATACTACAAGAACACGGTAAAAATATTGGTGTTTTTAGCTCTCCTCATATATTAGATGTTAGAGAAAGAATAAAAATTAATGATGTTTATATTTCTAAAGACTTCTTTTCAGAATTTATAAGTAAACACAAAAAGTATTTTACGGAAAATAAAATTTCATTTTTTGAAATATTATTTTCAATGAGTGTTTGTTATTTCTCAAAAAATAAAACTGATTATGTAATTCTTGAAGTTGGTCTCGGTGGTAGGCTAGATGCTACAAATATTTGTAATCCAATTGTTTCTTGTATAACTAATATTGGTTATGATCATAAAAAATTTCTTGGGAATACTCTTTTAAGTATAGCCACGGAAAAGGCTGGAATAATTAAACCTGGTATTCCTTTAGTTGTTGGTGAACAAAGAAAAAATTTAATAAAATTTTTTCAAAAGACATGTGATGATAGACTTACAAAAATGTATTTAGCTAGTTCTTTGAATGAAGTAAATTACAATTCTGATCTGAAAGGAGTGTATCAAAGAAAAAATATTAGTGTAGCTCTTAAAGCCGTATCATTATTAAAGGATATTCAAATTGATTATCAATTAGTCAAAAAAGGAGTGAAAAATGTTAAAAAAAATACAAGATTTTATGGAAGGTGGGATTTAATATCACACAATCCGGACGTTATTATTGACGTTGCTCATAACTTTGACGGTATTAAAGAAATATTAGGTCAAATCAAAGAATTTAAAAATCAAATTAGAATAGTATTTGGAACTCTGGATAAGATTGACCAATTGAAAATCATTGATTTATTCCCTAAAAATTATATTTATTATTTCTGTAATGTTGATAGTGAAAGAGCAATGAATATAGAGAAAATTTTAATGAAAGCGCGTCAAAATAATTTAAATTTTAAATCATTTAATAAATCTAAGAATGCTCTTGGTCAAGCAATGAATGATTCCTCAAAGAATGATGTTGTTTTTGTCATTGGAAGTGTATACTTAATTTCTGAAATTTTATCTTAAATATCTAAACAAATTTGTATTATATTTGTCGCTCTTTTGGGCGCTTAGCTCAGTTGGTTCAGAGCACTTGGTTTACACCCAAGGGGTCGGGGGTTCGAATCCCTCAGCGCCCACAAAATAAAAACCCACTCATCAAAGTGGGTTTTTATTTTCTAAATCCATTCTAATTTTTTTACGGTCATCTCAGTTTCAATATCACCAGTGTGTTGAGTTGTTTTTGGCTCAAATAATAGATTGAATACAATCTCTCCATTAGTATGAGGTCTATGCTCAACACCTTTTGGAATAATTAAAATTTCACCTTCATTTATCTCAACTGTTCTGCCATCCCTAAAATCAATTAAAAGTGTTCCTTTAAATACCATAAAAAGTTCATCTTCATTTTCATGACTATGCCAAACAAAATCATCTTTTAGTTTGCAAAGCTTTACATGCTGACCGTTAAGCTCTCCAATAATTTTTGGTGTCCACTCTTCATTAAATAATGAAAATTTGTTCATAATATTGATAGGTTCAATTTTTTCCATATTTTAAAACAATTACTTAGAGTTTAATATATTATTATAAACTTTAATAAGTTTATCTATTTTCTAAATCCAATAAAAATTGGAACTCTTTTCTGGTATTCTTTATATTTTGGATATTTTTTATCGCTTATTCCTTCACTGAATTTAGCACTATTGTAAAATAAGATTACCAAAAGTAAACATCCAATAATTGACCAATTAATAAATTTACCAGTAGCACTTACTGAAAAAAAGTAATATGTAATCCAAATTAGTTGTTCGCTTGCAAAATTCGGATGACGTGAATATTTCCATAAGCCACTAGAAATAAAACCATCTTTATATTCTCCCTCTAATTTTTCACCAAGATTTATCTTTTTATACTTTTTAGTTTGAAAGTTATATTGTTGTTGATCGGCAATTGTCTCAGTAATAATGAATAACAGCATGAATGTACTAATCAAATAATCTAAATTATTAAGCTCGGAATCTCCTTGCCAAGCTGCCAATATTGGAAGTGTGAATAGAAAAATTAATCCCATCTGATAAAAGCAAATAAATAGGAGATTAAATAATGTCCAATTAAAATTGGACCTAAAGAGAGTTATTGATTTTCTAACTTCCTTCCATCTGTAATCTTCTTCTCCTTCCCAAAAGTAGATACTATATCCGCCCTTCCTCGAAAAATTATATGTTAACCTTAAACCCCAAATAGTAACCAGGATTGACATGATAAGAGTTCTTGTATTAAATTCAGCAGAAAAGCAAACATACCAAGCAACATAAATTGGTACTAAGCTCCATACCTTATCGATTTGGCTATAATTCTTAGTAATTTCTCCTAAGATGAAACATGAGACAGAAATAATTAAATATGATTTAAAAATAAATGATATACTTTCAAGTTGTTCTGTAGAAAAATTTAAAGTAAAAAAATCTGTAAAAAAAAAGCAATAAACTAAAGCTAAAAAAGTAGATACAATAAATATTACTTTTTTAAGCACAGAAGCTAATTTTAGATAGAACTAAAGATCTCATTCATTTTAGTTTCTTCCTCATTTGCTAATTCCTTGTCCACTAAAATTCTTCCACTGTGTTCGTCAATTATAAACTTTTTTCTTGATGAAATATCTAATTGTACTTGTGGTGGTATTACAAAGAACGATCCAGCTGAAGCACCTCTTTCAACTGGCACAACTGCTAATCCATTCTTTACACTTGATCTAATTTTTTGATAAGAAATAAGTAATGAATCATCAATTTTTGATTGAAATTCTTCAGATTTGCTTAACAATTCATTTTCTTCTTTTTCAGTCTCTTTCATTATAGAATCAAGTTCATTTTTTTTATGCTCTAAATGTGAATTTCTTTCTTCTTTTAATGAATTTGTTTCATCAAGTTTTTCTTTTTTAAGCTCAATTTGAGCTTTTATTTCATTGATTTGCTTCTCTGAATATTCTATTTCAAGTTCTTGATATTCGATTTCTTTACTTAACGATTCAAAAGCCCTATTGTTTCTGACGTTTTTTTGCTGATCATTATATTTTTTTATTAATGCTTTTGACTCTTCAATTTTATTTAGTTTGTCCTTAATTCCATTTTTGAAATCTTCTAATTCAGCTTCGATCTTTTCAATCCTAACACCTAATCCAGAAACTTCGTCTTCAAGATCTTCAACTTCTAGAGGAAGTTCTCCTCTTACACTTCTTATTTTATCAATTCTAGAGTCAATGAGCTGTAAGTCATATAAAGCTCTTAATCTTTCTTCAACTGAATACTCAACTTTTTTTGCCATATTAATTATAGTTTACAGGGTTTGTATTTGTTTCCGCAATAGTGACCGCAAACTTAGGGATTTTTTCATTAAGATGCTTTAAAATCAGGTCTTTTGTATACTTCTCGCTTTCGTAGTGACCTATATCTATTAAAATTATTTTATTATCAGCTTTAAAATAGTCATGATATTTTAAGTCAGCTGTTATCAAGCAATCTAGTCCTAAATCTATAGCATGTTCAATAGCAAAGCTTCCTGATCCACCCAAAACCCCAACTTTTTTTATTATTTTCTTACATGGTTTAGTAAACTTAAAATGATCAATTTTCATATTTCTTTTTATAAGAATTTTAAATTCTTCAAAGTTCATTCCATTTTTAAGTTCGCCATACATTCCCATGCCTATTCGTGAACCATCTTCATTAATTTTTGGTATAATAAAATCTACTTTTTCCATTCCTAAAATCTGTAGAATATTATAGTTCACACCCCTAGGATTATTATCAAGGTTAGTATGTAAACAATAAATATTGATATTATTCTTTATAGCACGAATGATTATTTTATTAATCCTATCATCAGAATTAATTTTTTTAATCGGATTAAATATTAATGGATGAAATGTAATTATCAGATTACAATCTTTACTTATTGCCTCATCTATAATCTCTAATGTTGTATCTAAAGTAATGAGTCCTTTACCAACTTCAGAGTCTGAATCTCCAACCAAAAGCCCCACATTGTCAAAATCCTCGGCATGTTTTTTCGGAGCCCATTTTTCTATAACACCAATAATTTCTGAAAGCTTCATCTTTATTTTTAATCAAATATAATTTATATTTTCGTCACATGTCTGTAATAAGATTTTTAGTATTTCCCCTGTCAATCATTTTCAAATTTGTTACAGACATACGAAATAAATTATATGATTGTAATTTTTTGAAATCAGAAAAAATTAATGTTCCTGTAATTTCTATAGGAAACTTATCGACTGGAGGTACAGGTAAAACACCAATGGTAGATTTTATTATTTATAATCTTAAAAGAGATTATAATATTTCTGTTTTAAGTAGAGGTTATAATAGAAAATCAAAAGGATTCCTTGAGGTAAAAAATAGTGACAATCCCTCTTTTGTTGGTGATGAACCTTTTCTTATAAAATCAAATCATTCAGAAGTTCCAGTATTTACCTGTGAAGATAGGGTAGAAGGTGCTAAAAAGATAATTTCTGAAAACAATACTAATTTAATTTTACTAGATGATGCGTTTCAGCACAGAAAAATTTCAAGGAACTTAGACATAGTTCTTACAGATTATAATAACCTATTTTACAAAGATTATTTGCTGCCGTATGGAAACCTGAGAGAATCTAGGAACAATATATATAGAGCAGATGTTATTATTGTAACTAAATGTCCGTTGGACTTTAATAAAACTGATGCTAATAAGATTAAAAATCAAATAAATCCAAAAATTACACAATCTCTATTTTTTTCACAAATCAAATATTCTGAAATATTATTTGGTTTTAAAGAAGTTTACTTTAAATCGATAACAAATTCTAAAATAACGTTAGTAACTGGCATAGCAAACTCACAACCATTAAAAGAATATTTAAAAAAGAACAATGTAATTTTTAATCATTTTGATTATCCAGATCATTATAATTATACAAGTAAAGATGTGAATAAAATTTTAGCCACTACAAAAAATAATATAATCCTAACAACTAAAAAAGATTATTACAAGTTAAGTCAGTTTAAGATTGACAATCTATTTTACATTGATATCGAAGTAGAATTCTTGGATGGAAAACAAGAATTTCTTTCTACTATCAAAGAAGTATTAAATTAATTTTAATTAATGTGTTTTTGAGCCTTGTATGATGATCTTACTAAAGGCCCGCTTTCGGCATGAATAAATCCAAGATCTAATGCTATATTTTTATATTTTTCGAATTGATCTGGAGTGATGAAATTCTTTACTGGTAGATGTTTTTTTGAAGGTTGAAGATATTGACCAATGGTTATTACATCTACATTAACGTTTTTTAAATCATGAATTGTTTGAATAACTTCTTTTTCTGTTTCCCCAAGCCCTAGCATAAGGCCGGATTTTGTTCTATTAACACCACTTTCTTTCAAATATCTTAATACTTCTAAGCTTCTTTGGTACTTTGATTGAATTCTAACTTCTCTTGTTAATCTTTCAACTGTTTCAATATTGTGAGAGATAACTTCAGGAGCTACATTAACCAATCTATCCAAGTGTTTTTCAATTCCTTGAAAATCTGGAATTAATGTTTCTAAAGTTATACCGGGATTAAGTCTTCTAATACTTCTAACTGTTTCTGCCCAAATTATAGATCCTTTGTCTGGTAAATCATCTCTGTCAACAGAGGTAATTACAGCATGCTTAATATTCATTATTGAAATTGATTTTGCAACTTTTTCTGGTTCAGCCCAATCTACAGTTTCGGGCTTACCAGTTTTTACTCCACAAAATCCACATGACTTAGTACATATGTTTCCTAAAATCATGAAAGTTGCTGTCCCCTCTCCCCAGCATTCGCCCATATTTGGGCAACTTCCCGATGAACATATAGTATTTAATTTATACTTATCTACTAATGATCTAAGATTCGAATATTTTTTTCCAGTCGGTAGTTTTACTCTAATCCAATTGGGTTTTTTTTTGAATTTTACAGCTTTTTCACTGTCAATTTCTAAGACTGTATTTGTTATGTTTGAATTCCCTGATTTCAATACTTTAAATTCAAATTAAATTTAATAAACAAATATACTACTAATGATATAATTATAGTAGAGTTATATACCAAATTGAAAAAAATGAAAGAAAAATTATTCCAAGAATTGAGTATATTTTCATTGTTAAACTAATCTTATGATTTTCAGGTATTTGTTTTCCACTAATAAGTAAATAATTGATAATAGCGTATAGTGGGGCTGTGATAAATGAAAGAATTGTGGCAATTTTAACGAGACTTCCCATTTCTGAAACAAAAAATAAAAAAATTGAAATGGTTCCAATTGATAATATTAATATCCAAGATTCATAGCTGTTTAACTTATTAAAATTTAAAAGATTTATTGTTTTACTCATTGCTCTTGGTGATGCATCTAAACAAGTTATGGTGGTACTAAACATTGTTGTAAATGCAGCAATTGCTATAAAGAAAAGCATTCCATCACCTAGATTAGTTGTGTATAAATTAATTAATTGTGTTGCAAAAACACCACCCTGATCTGAAAATTTCTCACCAGACCCAAACATTACATAAGCTCCTAATCCAACAAAACATAAACCCAAGAATACTGTGGTTAAGTAACCAACATTAAAGTCAAAAACTGATGTTTTATAATTGATATTATTATCAATTTTCAATTTCTCTTTAGTCCATATAGATTGCCATATAGAAATATCCAACGGACCAGGCATCCATCCCATAAAAGCAGCAAGAAATATTATCCCTTCCATTTCATTTGGAATTATTTGACTGAATGAAATATTAATTTCATTATTTGATGAAGCAACGATGACTGCAACAACAGTTGAAATTCCTAAAATTAAAATGATAACTTTTATCAAGTTATCAAGCAACTTGTATTTACCAATTACTAATATCAAATAAGAGACAATTATTATTATTACTGCCCAGATTGTGATATTATCAGTAATGCCAAAAAGTTCTATTGCCAAGCCTGCTGTGACAATAGTTACAGCAGCTTGAATCGTGAAAATTGTTATTAGAGAAAGAACAAAGTATATAATCAAAACACTTTTATGAATTTCTCTATAACCGTCTAATAGTGTATTTCCAGTAGCATGAACATATTTTGTTCCAAAGAAAAAAAATGGATATTTAAAAAAATTACATAATAACAATGCCCAAATTAACCCAAAACCAAACTCAGCACCAGCCTTTGTGGATTGGACTAAATGTGATACTCCAATTGCTGCTCCAGCAAAAAGTAATCCTGGCCCTAATTTTTTTAAAAATCTTATCATTAATCTTCTATTAATTTATTCAAAATTTTCTTTGCACGAAAAATTTTAATTTTAATTGTATTAATTGGTTGATTAAGTTTTTTTGAAATTTCATTAAAAGAATAATCTTCAATATATTTTAATTTTAGAATTTCCCTGTACATAGGTTTAAGTTCTTCAATTTTATTATTTAATTCATTAAAACTTTCTTTAGCTATGAGGTTTTTCTCAGGATCATCATGTGATTTATATATATTACTATCAATTTGATCTAAATTTTCAAATAAAATTTTCTTTTTCCTAATTGTATCTCTTAAATGATTTTTTGCAATTGATACTATCCATGTTTTAAATGAATAATTATCATCATATAAGTCAATTTTTTCAAATGCTTTTGAAAATGCTTGAATTGTGATTTCTTCGGACAGATATGTATTATTGGTTTGCTTTAAAATATAGCCATACACGTAATCCCAATTTTCATTCATTAAATTGTCAAATGAAAATTTTTTAGTCATTAAAAATTGATTGATTAATTAAGATTAACTGATTCTTTTTTACAGTCTGTTTCTTCAGGAAGTTTCCCACAAATTCCGCAGGGTTTTGATTCATCATTTAAAAAAGGGCTATTACTGGCACACGTTCCAGAAAATTTACCATTTTTTTTTAAAATTATCTTTATCGAAATTCCTGCAAAAGCTAAAGCTAAAAGTAAGATTGATATTATATAAATTTCCATTTAGATGATATTTACCTCTTCCTCAAGCAAGATATCAAATTTATTTTTAACCTTTTGTTTTATTTTTTGTGAAAAATTATAAATGTCTGAACCAGTTGCCCCGCCTTTGTTTATTATCACCAATGATTGATTTTTATAAACTCCAACTTGATTTTCACAAATGTCTTTAAAACCACATTTCTCAATTAACCAAGCTGCTGGTAACTTATACTCATTTTCAGACATTTTATAAAATGGCATAGATGAATATTTATTGGCAATTTTTTCAAAATTTTTCTTTTTCAAAACTGGATTTTTAAAGAAACTTCCTGCGTTTCCAAGTTGATTATAGTTAGGTAGTTTACTCTCCCTAATTTCTTTAACTAAGCTTGAAACATCAGAAATACTGGGATCTTTAATTCCATTTTCAATTAATTTATCACTTAAAGCTTTGTAGCTAGTATTAATTCTATGATTTTTTTTCGATAGTCTAAAATTCACTTTAGATATTAAAAATTTATTTTTAAGTTTTTGTTTAAAAACCGAAGATCTATATTCAAATTCACACTCGCTTTTATTAAAAATCTTTTGTTCTGATGAATCTAAATAAAACCCTTCACAACTATAAATAACATCCTTAATTTCAGATCCATAGGCACCTATGTTTTGGATCGGTGCGCTACCAACATTTCCAGGAATTAATGTAAGATTTTCAACTCCACCATAATTGTTTTTGATACACCATGAAACAAAATCATCCCAATTGACTCCAGCGCCAACTGAAACAATAATATTTTTATCATTATTCTCAATAATTTTTATTCCGTCAATATCAACTTTTAATATTGTATAGTCAAGATTCTGTGTTTTAAAAAGGATGTTAGTTCCTGCACCAAGAATAATAATTTTTTTCTCTTTCAGATTTTGCTTTATCTGAAGATAATTTTCATAGGATTTTATGATGTAGATTTCATTACAATAGGATTCTACATTGAAGGAATTTAATTTTTTTAAAGAATTTTTCAAAAAATTATTTTTCTTTTTCTTTTTCTTCTTCTTCTAAGACTTTGCCTTTAATTCTTAGTATAATATTAGGGGTTTTTGCATTTGAGTTGATTGTAACTGCTTTCATGAAAATTCCAACTCTTTTAGTATCATATTCAACTTCAATTTCGCCTGACTCACCAGGTTGAATTGGTTTTTTAGGTCTTTTAGGAACTGTACACCCACATGAGGAAGAGATTCTGTTAAAAATTAGTGGTGCAGTACCAATATTCTTAAATTTAAAAACTCTTTTTCCATCTGAATCAAATTCAATATCTCCATAATCAATCAGTTTAGTTTCAAATTCTACTTGAGCTATGTTTTCTTGAGCATTTAGGTGAACGCACATTATAAATGCAAAAAGCATTAAAATTTTAAATTTCATAATTGAATTTTATAATATTAAAATTAATATTAAATATGCTAACATAAAAAAATAACATCTCTTTTATATATCTATTCAGTTGGTTACTTTTGCTAAACTAACTAATGGCTTTAAATAAAATTTATAATCCCGGAGAGGTAGAAAAAAAATGGTTTAAATTTTGGGATGATAATGATCAGTTTTCATCTTATCCAAATGATAAAAAACCATATACAATTGTTATTCCTCCTCCAAATGTTACTGGTATTTTACATATGGGTCATATGCTAAATAATACAATCCAAGATATTCTAATAAGAAAAGCAAGGCTTGATGGAATGAATGCATGTTGGGTTCCTGGTACTGATCATGCATCTATTGCCACTGAAGCTAAAGTTGTTAATATGCTGAAGGAAAAAAATATTGATAAGCACAGTATTTCAAGAACAGAATTTTTAGATCATGCTTGGAAATGGACTCATAAACACGGTGGTATTATATTAGAACAACTAAAAAGAATTGGATGTTCATGTGATTGGAATCGAACTAAATTCACACTCGATGAAGACATGTCTGAATCTGTAATTGATGTTTTCATAAAGCTTTACAATGATGGTTTTATTTACAGGGAAAAGAAAATGGTAAATTGGGATCCAGAGGCAAGAACAACTTTATCAAATGAAGAAGTTAACTATAAAGAAGTTGATTCTACTTTGTACCATTTAAAATATCCAATTAAAGATTCTGATGATTTTTTAGTTATTGCAACAACAAGACCTGAAACTATTTTTGGAGATACTGCAATTGCTGTTAATTCAAAAGATATTAGGTATAAAAAATTGATAGGAAAAAATGTAATTGTGCCAATTTGTAATAATATTATACCTATCATTTCTAGCGAACTAGTTGATAAGGAATTTGGTACAGGATGTTTAAAAGTAACTCCAGCTCATAGTGAAACAGATTTTATTATTGGTGAACAAAATGATTTAGAAATTATTGATGTATTTAATCCCGATGGTACTATGAACTCATATGGTTTACATTACGAGGGAATGACTAGGTTTGTTGTAAGAAAAAAAATAGTAAAGGAATTAAATGAAAAAAAATTACTAGTTGAAACAAAAAATTATAAGCATAACGTAGCAATTTCTGAAAGAACTTCTTGCGTTGTTGAACCTAAAATTTCAACGCAGTGGTTTGTGAAAATGAAAGATTTGTCTAAACCAGCGCTTAAATCTGTTTTAAACAATGAAATAAAATTTCACCCAAAAAAATATGTAAATACATATAAAT
>Ga0255772_10001158_pt1 | contig 26341 bp, 47 predicted proteins | sample 071ome_34_FD_179970 | JGI IMG/M metagenome (GOLD analysis project Ga0255772, IMG submission 179970) | Coastal salt marsh microbial communities from the Groves Creek Marsh, Skidaway Island, Georgia - 071411BT metaG (version 2) | ecosystem: Environmental > Aquatic > Marine > Intertidal zone >...
TCATTTGCACACCAGTTAGGCATTATTATTCTCCTTATTAATATTGATTAAGTTCTTCTCTAACAGACTCTACCCAGTCAATAGGTAGATTTGTTCTGTCAGCTATCTCTTCATCTTCCATAGCACCGTTAGACTCTATGATTAACTCAGAAATAATTTGATGAGCATCACTCATACGCTTAATATGATTGATAGCTGTTATTGTAGAATCAAAGTATTTATCTTTCATTACACTCTCCTTAAAGCAAACTTATTATTAACTACAAAATCTTCTATTTTATCATCAATGTTTTCAGCAACATCTCTGATATGTTCAATATTGTAGTCACCTAATTGCTCATATACTTCATCATAAATTTTATTACTAAATTCTGATGAAAGAACAACCTTATCTACTAAGTTACTAAGCATTTCATCAGTAAACAAGTCATTAATATTAAAAGCTTCTTGAGCTTTCTTATTAATTCTTTCGTCTATAACTTTAATTAGAACTCGTAAAAGCTCTTTATCTGTTTCTGTAATCATATCTTACTCCTTATTATTATTAAAAACTTCACTTAATAAAGTGAATCGTATTTTGCTTGATACATACTATCGCTATCCGCTTCTAGTTCTTCAAGCTCTTCTTCTGTGCATGGTCTATCTGCTTTAATGTTATAAGCACTTTCAATATAGCCATCACAGAAATCTGGATAATCGTTTCGGTCAACGCCGCCAATCTCAACATCAACCACATCTTCCCATGTAATTTTCTTATTCATAACATCTCCTTTAATTCATCTTCGTGATAATCCCATAATTCATTAGCACGATTTTCTTCGTAGTATTGAATTAAATCGTATTGTGTCATACAGTTTAAATCACTTCTAATAACAGCATCAATAAGTGCTTTTTTCTCTGCTGCGTCTGCTAATCTACTCATTGTTATACCTCCAGAGCTCTGCTCTTTCTTCAAGTTCTAATTCATGTAGTATAAGACAATGTTCTTCAATCTCTACTACTAAGGTAGGATTGTTTCCTTTATCTACACTACGCCAGTTTTTAATGCCTTCACTATCAAACCACATCTCTGCTAACTCTAAGTCTGAGTATAAATCCCAGTCTTTCTTATCGTCTTCAGGTAAGTTACGATAGTTTGGATCATCAAATCTACAAGGTTCATTCATTGTTTTACTCCTTTATATATTTGCCTATTCTCCCAGTCGAACTTATATTCTTTTGTTTCATCATAAGTTCCTTCTAGGATTTCTTCAAGAGACTCTGGATGATTATCACGCAGCCATTCTTCATGTTCAATTAAATCATTGCTACTTAAGAAATAATCTACCATAACAGTCTCTTCTGCCTTATAACCTGCTCCTTCAAGAGCATCTATAAGCTCTTCACTACCCTTTCTCTTAGGTATTCCTAACATAATAGCGTAGTTAAGTACTACTTCATAAGGTGCATTAGTATAAAATTGTTTCTCTATATACTCACCATATTGAAGGTAGTCGTTTACTTCCCATAAGTCCATTAGTCTTTTCTCCTTTCTCTATTGAAGTATTTCTTTTGTTCTTCTGTCATCTTAAGATAATCAGAGAATGGTATACACTCTCTTTTATTATCTTTGTCTGGCATCGAACACCATTTACCCGTCTCGTTCTTCATCTTCATCAGCATGAAAATCGATAAACGATTCTATCCTACTAAAACTCATACCAAGAGTTTCCCATAGCTCCTCTCCAATCCTACCATAATAAGACTTAAAGTTACTATATATTTCGTCACAAGCATACTTATAAGCCTCATTTTCTGTCTGAGCATAGTTAAAGTCAACCCATATAGTAGGTCTTTCTGACTGATAGTTTTCAAAAGCGAGATCATAAGTATTTATTTCCATCTCCATTTGAACACACAGTTCTACTTCCCATTGTCCCTTCACCAGTCTTCTCCTCTTATTTCTTTCTTAACAACACATACGTCTCCTACTACAAATCTATCAGCAAGAAACGAAGCTTTATCGTTATATGGCAGCTCTTGTAACAAGCCTTCTTCATTAACTAACATAGCGTCACCACTACGTAAGTTAATTCTTTCCACATAACCTCCTACAATCCCTTGAGCCTCTTTTAAAGAGGGAGATTGCTTATCGAACACTACAACTTTAGACATAATTGCCTCCTTTATTTTTATCTTCATTAGCTGTCGCTAACTTTTCTAAGTGTTTTACTACCTTAGCTAACTCACTATGGTAGTTCCCGTTCATATCGTTATTAAACTTATGAACTTCCTGTCTGCCTGTCTCCCATTCAATAGTGAGACTGGCTTTCCAGTTCTTTACTTTCATTAATCTTCTCCTACTAAGTTTCTTAATCTAACATCATTGATACGAGCAGCTATAACCTGATTGTTACAGTTATTACAACACTCGTTATCATCTTCTTCATTGTCTGTAGGACAGTTATCCATAAGAGGTTCTGGATTGTTTCCAAACCCCTCAAAGATATCGTCACATAAACAACATTTAAAATATCTCTTATCGTCTCTATAAATTATATTAGGCATTATTCTTCTCCTTATATTTACGTTTTAAAAACCACTTATTCTTTTTAGCATACTCATCTAATGAAGTACAACAAGGCTTACCCATATAACAGCAATACTCCTGCTTCATCTTAGCATACATTGTATTAATGAAACCTCTGAAGTTCATCTTTTCTCCTTCATCATCTCATCAATCTTCTTATTGTAATGTATAGTTATTGTGTTCCATAACACACCACACGCAGTAATAACATGTGCAGGACTGTCAGAACCTTCTGCTATCATACTACAATAATCCCAAGCTTCTTTAACAGTCTCTCTTGTAGACACTATACCAATCTCTTTTAGTTGCCAATCAAAATGAGTCTCTAAATCAGGCTCGTTAACCATACTAATGATTTCTTCTTTCATCATTATTCTCCTTATCATTTATTATTTTATTATTGTATTCTACCATACGAAAGAACTCATATATAACATAGAATACTATTCCAGCAAAAGCATAATCCCAGAACATAGTCATAGCCACCTTTTCTTAAGGTACTCTGTATAGCTCTCGAAATACGCTTCTACTTTATCTTGGCATTCATCCCACCATCCATCTACTTTATAATAGGACTTAACAGCTTTTGCCTCTTCAGGAAAAGCCTTAGCCAATTTCTCTAAGTTATTAGAGTCTGCTTTAAACATTAACTCTGCTAACTTACCTTCAAAGTCGCTTGTAAGTCTTCTATACTGATAGTTATATACAAACAACTCTCCTTTAAGCTCTTTACGAGCGTTAGTTACTTCTTCTTCATTCTGCATTCAATTTCTCCTGCATTAAGTCGTGATACTCTGTCTCAGCTTTATATAAATCTTTAGCTAAGACCTTCATTTCCCATTGAAGTTTATCTAACCTCTCTTTAGCAGCGCCAAGAGAAGTTAACTCTCCATCTGAGAATCTATAACCAAGCTTCTGTTGTTCATCTAACCAAAGCTTATAGTTTTCTTCTACAGTCATTTAACCTCCTCACTATAATTTCTATATGCTTGATATACACTAGAAGAAGAGGCTTTAACACCTTTAGCCTCTAACCACTCTGATATCATCCTATAAGTAAACTTCTTATTGTCTTTTAACTCTACAATAGTAGGCGCTAAACCTCTCCATTTACTTTCTCTAGTTACTTCTTCAGCTACTTCTTCTAAAATAGCATCTTGTAATAGTTCACGATAAAATTCTTTCATTACATTTCTCCCCACCCTGCACTACGTAACCACGCATTATCAGCTTCTGCATTAGCAAGCCTTCTACGCTGCGCTTCTACTTCTTGAGCATTATTTTCACAATTAGGACATAACTGAGATTGACCATAAATGTTAGTCCCTCCACAATCAAGCATATAAGTTTTACCGTCTTGACGATAAGTCTCGAACTGACCCATACACTTGTCATTCTTTTTAATTCCAGGCATTATTCTTCTCCTTGCCAAAGTCTAACGTGACCTAATGCTTGACCCTTCCTAATTACTTTAGTATTAGATACATAAGGTCTCATTTCCTCTAGCTTATCTTTAAATAGTTGTTTTAACATATATTCAGTTATTACTTCATCTGTTATTTGCTTCTGTATTTCTAAGACATCAGCTTGACTCTTAGGAACAACAATCTCAAATACATCAGGATTACCGAATATATCCCATCCCCAGCCATTACACTGAAAAGCAAAATGACCGAAGATACCATTATCTCTCACCCAATCCTCTGGAGTAGTATCTCCTTCTTTAATAGAAGGTTCTATACTACACTCAAAGTCCCAATGCATTCTTAAATACATTAGTTCAGGTGAGAAGTTATTACCACTTCTGTATTTCTCAATGATATTCATTGTTTATACTCCTTGTTACTTTGACTATAAAAAGACATTATAACACAAGTAACAAAATGCTATAACGCCTTGTTTTTAATAAAAAATCTCTAAGCCTCCCTTATAGAGAAAATTTAATTAAACTCTCTACTTAATTAGAAGCTGTCAGAGTATCCTCAAAGGAAGTCGATGAAGTATAGTGCAGGTGGAACTATATGGAGACCCCTTTAAATCCCCTAAAGAGGATACTCTGATGTGCTTTAATAAGTATTTAAAAGAATAAAGTATCAACATACTATGATAGAACTCTATATGAGCTCACTTGTTCTACTTTATTCTTCTAAATGCTTATTGATGTTTGAATGAAAGGAATTAAATATGTCTAAAAATGTTAAAATAAATCCTGATACAGGTTTAAAAAATCCTGTTCCAGAAAAACTAAAAGCTCACTGCTTTAAATCAGGAGCTGAGTGGAACGGTAACGCAGCTGGAAGACCTAAGGGCACTAAGAACAAGCTGCGTAAAACTGCTGAAGCGTTAGTTGATATGGAAGTACAATCTCCTGCGGAAGTCTTTATTTATATTAGAGAAACCGCCTTAGCTAACGGTGACCTTACATTAGCGCTTCAAGCGAATAAAGAACTAAGCAAATTTGTAGAAGCTACTGCTGACGCATCTGCTAAGAATTCTAAGGCGAAGCCTAAAGTAAGCGATATGAGCGATAAAGAGCTCAAAGCTAAATTAAGTAAATTTAAAATTGCATAGTTACAAGGACAATAAAACTATTTTCTGACGTAATTTAAACAAGGACAATAACACTCTGTAGAGAGTTTAATATAACAGCTGTGCTGCTCTGTTAACTCTCTCCAAAGTTATATGAGATATTTCATTTACTTCTTGTACCTCCTTGCAGTTACTTTAACTACACAGTAGATTACAAGAGAATAAATGAATGCACCAACTATTAAGCCCATAAGCCTACAACCCGAAGTCAGCGTTGTTGCCTACGACTTGGTCTTGGTCATCTTCAAAGACAATTAAGCCTTCTTGATAACTCTTGACTGGTTCTGAGTTAGTCATCAATGAGTGACCTGCCTCGTAAGAGACTTGAGTGTCATCACTGACCTCAAACTCATACACCATAGTTGTTGTTATTCTTACTGTTTTCATATGCCCTCCTCGGCATAATGTAACTAACCGTCAGTTACCACCGTTGAAGCAAAATGCTTCTTAGTACATACTCAAAGAATACATACTAAGAAACACTCTCCGAAGAGAGTGCTTCATTGAGGTTAAGCGAATTGACCTACAGTAGTTTTAACTACAGGTCTTAATCCACAGAAGAAACCTCTTGCAGGATTCTTACCAGTCTCGTATGCTACTACAGGAATACAAGGCGTGGAAGATTCACCTACAGTTCTTACTGACTCACGAAGAGCATCAAAGTCTTCAGGACTAAGAGCTTTCCTTAAGCACACAAGGTCTTGAATAGAACCGTTATCGTACTCGATAGTGATAAGTAAGTCACCATCGTTGTAGTAAGTTAAAGCACTACCTACGATTCTAACAGGATTTCTTGTTACAGGTTTGAAACCTGCAGCGACACCATTTGTTAGATGGACTCTATCAGCTGGTGAAGGCTCAAAGAATTGAGCAGTAGTCATGTTAGTTGTTTTGTTTGTTGTTTTAATTGTAGACATGTTAGTCTCCTATATTATGTAGTGTATCCACACTACGGTTAAAATTACTTGTACTTACGCACAAGCACGATTGTTGCGATCATTAAGATCACACCTATAAATGCTAACGTACCATACGCTAGCTCCATAAACGTTAGAAGGTCCATACGACTACCTCATTAGGAATCATAAAGAGATTAACTAACGCTATACCGATTAAGCACAAAGCAATGCCTGTACCTACTACTTTGTACATAAATTTGTCTTCATCATTCACGATAATACCCCGTTAAATTATTGTTCTCAACAAGTCGAGCTAACCAACGTTCAATATAATTAATACTATCATATTTACCTAGTCTCTTAACATGAAGCGAACGGTGAGAATCATTGTCATAATACTTGTAAGGTAATATGACACCCTTAGGAACATAGATACTTCCTAGTTTCATAAAATACTCCTTATACTTTTAAACAAAGAAAAACAAACCGCCAAACGGAGAGAAACAAACCGCAGGACGGAGAGCGAGAGCCAGAGGCGCTCGGGCGGAGACCCCCAAGAAGGAGACCCCCGACGGAGCACCCCCGCCAACCCAAAGGAAAGCGAAGGAGCAGGCGACAGCCTAGGCGAACGAGCCAGGAACCACCGAAGCCACAGCGGAAACACCACAGAAGAAGCCAGGAGCACCACGACCCGAAGCACCAACGGCAACCAACGGAACGCAGGGCACACCAGCGGCAGCAACCGAAGCGACCGAGGCAGCAAGCGAAGCCAAATCCGCAGCAGGAAGAGCCGAAGCCAAGCAAACAAGCGAGACAACAGCAGGACCGCCAGGCGAAGCAGAGAACGAAACGACAAGCGCACCGTCAGCACGGAAGACCGACCCAAGAGGGAAGACACCCGAAGACGGAACGCCAACCGAAGAACGCAACGCAACCGCAGGAACGCCAGAAAGAAGAACAGAACCCGCAGAAGCAGGCGACCAGAAAGCCGCAGAAGCAGCAGAAGAACGAGAAGCCATAAGACAACCCCAAAAGAGCCCAGGAAGAACCAACCGACGAGGCAGAAAAACAAGCCAAGCCCGAAGGAACAAAGGACCAACAGCGCAAACAAAAAGACGAACCGAGCGCGCCACACACGGAACGACACCCACCCACACGGGGGGGCACGGAAACCCAAACGGGAACCGAAGAACCAAAAAAGACACACACACAATAGAAAGACCAACACACATGCGAGTTTGAAAGATGATTGAAGAAAATGAACAAGCGGAAGTTGAAGACTCAACATTCCTAACTCCCTCAGAAATTAGAGAGTTAAACGAACTACAAGCAGAGCTTGAGAAAAGAGAGAAGTGGAAACAGTGGAAAAACAATCCTAAAATGTTTATAGAGGAATGTTTAAAAATTTATCCTAAAGACGCTTCATTAGGTTTAGTATCCTTAAAGATTAATTCAGCACAAGAAAGAATTGTTAAAGAATTTAATCGTCAAATGAAAGAACAGGGGTATGTAAGACTTATTATCTCAAAATATCGTCAAGCAGGATTTAGTACTATTTCTTCTGCGTTAATCTTTCATAGGTCATTGTTTTATAGTAATACAAAAGCGGTAATTATTTCTCTTGACCGACCTACTACGGAGAGTATCTTTAGTATGAGTCAGACTTTTTGGGAGAATTTACCAGAGGATATTCAACCTACTTTAGATAAGTCTAATGTAAGAGAAATGTCATTTGCTAATAATGGTAGTAAGTATAGAGTATTTACAGCTGGTGCTGATAACCCTGGACGAGGTACTACGAATAATGCATTATTATGTGATGAGGCTGCTTTCTTTCAGAGTGGGGAAAAGGTATTAGCAGGTCTATTTCAGTCGATAGCTTTAAATAAAGGAAGTATTATTATTGTAAATAGTACGTCTAATGGTGCTCAGGGAGTTTATTATGAGCTATGGAATAAGGCGGAGAAGGGAGAAGGATACTTTAAACCTTTATTTGTGCCGTGGTATTTACAGGATGAATATAGATTAAAAGCTCCAGAGGGATTTGAAAAGGATAGTGAAGAAGAAGAATTAGCTAAAAAATATAATTTAGATAATGATCAGCTATTCTGGAGGAGGATTAAGATAAGTGAAACCTCTTCTATGTTATTTAGACAGGAGTATCCTTTTACAGCTCAAGAGAGTTTTATTCAGAGTGGTAAGGGGGTGTTTGATGCAGAGGCATTAGACAAGTACTTACCAGTAGATCCTGAAAGTATTAGAGAATATTCAGAGGCTAACTCTTTGTTTGACTTAAATAAAGAGGGGTCTTTAAGTGTTTGGGAAGCACCAAGCATGAAGAAAAAATATATTATTGGAGCGGATGTAGCTCAGGGAGTAGGAGGAGACTACAGTGCTGCAGTAGTAATGACTAGTGACAGAGAAGTAGTCGCTATGTACAGAAATAATAGAATAGACCCGACTAGGTTTGGTCAGGTATTATTTTATTTAGGGAGATGGTATAATAACTGTCTTTTAAGCTGTGAGAGTAATTCAGTAGGTATAGCTACCTTACAACAGTTACATTATATGAACTATCCTAATATTTATAGACAGAAGAAAACAGCTAATGCTCAGATTGATGTTATAAATACTTTGGGATTTAAAACCACAACAGCAACAAAAACGCCTATAATATCGAACTTACAAAGTATGATTAAGGATTTTGATATTAGCATACCGTCTAGATTAATGCTAAATGAATTAAGGGATTATGTATTACATAATACTCTTTCAGGAGGTACTAAGATGGGAGCAGCAGTAGGAAAGACAGATGATACTGTAATGGCTTTAGCTATATGCTGTGAGGCTTATAGAACGGATGGTGAGAGATTAGTAGCAAACAAATTTAGTTGGAGTGAGACTAATCAATCATCTTATACAGATACAACTAACTGGTTATAAATATGGGATATAATCCACTAGAAGATGAATACAGTCAATTAGGCGCTGCATTATATATGAAAGGTATAGCAGAAGATAATTCTGATTTAGTAAATGAAGCTCGTAAAGCTAATATATGGAATCAGCCTTCTATTGATGAAATGGAGCCTTGGGCTGGGTATAGATTAGGCAAAGGAGCAAAAGAAGATAAATGGGGTATGTTTAATTTGCCTCCTAGAGATATGGTAGAACAAATTAGTATGTTAGCAGAACAGCAAAGACCATTTGTAATGTCTGGTCCACTGGCTGACAGAGTAGAAGCAGCTGAAATGTTAAGAAGTTCTATGAATTATAATACGCCATACAACACTTACTATCAAAAGTAAATAAAAGAAAGAGAGAATAAATGAGCGAGAAAATCGAGAAAGTATCAGACGATCAGTTGATAGAATCTATCGACAGATATGTTAGAAATTCAGATGGGGGATTCTTTCCTGGCACATCTGATGTAGCTAAGCGAAGAGAAAATTCTATTTATGAGATGAGCTTAGAAGCTAGAGGTGATCTAGCTCCTCAAGGTGTTTCTAAAATAGTAGCTTCAGATTCAGCAGAAATAGCAGAGGGGTATACAGCTCTTATTGTTAAGCTTTTACTTGACAATAATAAATTAGCTATGTTTACTCCTTATGATGATAGCGTAAGCTCGATTAAAAACGCTCAAGTTGCTAGTGATGTAGTCAATTATTGTCTATTTAACTCTAATTCTGATGGTTGGAGTAAGCTTTCTACTTGGATTAAGAGTGCTGTAGTATTAGGAAACAGTGCATTAACTTGGGGTTGGGAAGAAGATTACGACTATGAAATAGAAGAATATGAGACTATTGACGAAGTTTCTCTTGATCAGATACTAGCAGACCCTGATTTAGAAATTATTGGTGATTTATCTATAGATGAAGAAAATAGTAATGGTGAAGATCAAACTATTGTTTATAGTAATGTTAGACTAAGAAGAAAGATAGATAAATCTAGAGTTAAATTAAGAAATGTAGCACCAGAGGCATTTATTATTGATCGTTCAGCTACATCTATACATGACGCTAAGTTCGTAGGTATTGTAACTGAGATGACCCGTTCTGACATTCGTAAGAATTGGAAAGATTTTGAGGGTGATATTAGTGACTTAGGTGAAGAAATCTATGGTGCAGACTTTGATATTGGAAACTTTGCTAGAAAAGACGCAGCAGGTATTTCAACTTGGGATGTTAACTCTCAGTCAGAAGAAGAAGAAGCAAATATAGAAGTTACAGTTATTGAATGTTGGATTAAGTCTGATAGAGACGGTGACGGTATTGCAGAGCTTAAGCACGTAATTAAAGCAGGTAACGTAATCTTAGAAGAAGATGATGTTAGTTATATACCAATAGCTGTACTTAATCCTATTGAGATTCCTCATGAGTTTTATGGTTTATCTTTATTAGATATGGCTCGTAGTCAAACTCAAGCTACTACAGCTATTCTTAGAGGATTTGTAGAGAATGTTTACTTTGGTAACTATGGTAGAACATTAGCTGACCCTAATGTAGTAGACTTTGCAGCATTACAGAATCCATTACCTAAACAGATTATTGCTACTAATGGTAATCCTACAGCTGCAATACAACAGATTCAACCAGAGCCTATTAGCTCAGGTACAACTGGTATGTTAGAATTCTTAGGTTTACAGAAAGAACAATCTACTGGTTTAACTAAAACAGCTTTAGGTTTGAATGATACACTATATGTATCAGGTAATTCAGAAACTAAAATGGCAGGTGCTCAAAATGCAGCTCAAACTAGAATAGAGCACATTGCTAGAAGATTTGTAGAGAGTGGTATTAAAGACCTATGTCGTGGTGTTCTTAGAGAAATGAAGAATAATCTTAAGAATCCATTAAGATTTAGACAAGGTAAAGGATATTCTTCAGTTACAGCAGAAGAATTACAAAGAATACCAGCAAATATGGATTTAGATATTCAAGCTAATTTAGGCGAGAATTCTAATATGAACGTATCAGCGAAGCTAAACCAATTAGCAGAGTTGTTACCTATGATGGCGCAAGATGCTACTGCTTCATCATATGTTAGTCCTATGGCTTCATTTAATCTGGCAACAGATATAATTGAAAACATGGGTATGGATCCAACAAGATTCTTGTTAGACCCTGAAGATCCTAACAACCAACAGATGATTCAACAGCAACAACAATCTGCTACAGAGAGAGCAAACGCAGAAAGAGATTTAGAAATTGGAACTAAACAAGCCAATATTAATCTTATTAAAGCAGAAGTTGATAATAAGAAGATTGATAATAAACGTCAATTACTTCAAGCTGAAGATGAATCTAATAGAAAATGGGCTGAAGTTGCTGTTAAAGCTGCTAAAGATGGTGTTCCTATGCCAGAGAAAGTACCTGTAGACTTCCAAAGTTTATATCAAGATACTGATGCTGACGAGAAACAACAACAGCAAGAACAAGCTATGATGCAGCAAATGCAACAACAGATGGCTCAACAAGGTACTATGGAAGGTCAGCAGCCAGTTGGACCTGACTTAAATAGTTTGATGACTAATGAATGATGAGAGATAGATGAACAATTATAATCGACATCCGAACCATAAAATGGGGGATGATGGCAAACCTAAAAAGGTATCCGTGTATGATGATGCCCAGAGAACACTTAACAAAGGTTACAAGTGTGAAGAGCTGAAGGATACCATGACTATGGTAACGGAAGATATTCTCAATAATTTGTTTAGAGAATGGTTAGATACTAAGCATTACGAAACAGAGCGTAGAGAATTTATTTATAAGTTAGCAATTAGTCAGGGCGCAGTAATTAGAAATATTGAAAATGCTATTACTGCTAAAAATAACAAATCAAGAGAGATGAATGATGAATGATGATAAAGTAAAAAACGAAGCTATTGAACAATTAGATAAAGCTATTAAGGCTCAGATAGCTGTATTAAGCTCAGGTAGAGCTATTGCAGGTAATGCTAGTTCGTTTAATTCTTTAATTGAAGCAAAAAATACCCTTATGAATATGAATTCGGGTAATAATAAAAAAGAAGAAGACGGTAATTTGACGTGTGAAGTATGTGGAACTACTGGTCTTACTAAAGCTATGTATGGAAGATGGCATGGCAAATCCTGTAAAAAGGGATAATGAGGTTCTATTTAAGAACTGTTGATTGTTGATTGAGAGGGTTTAAATAGACCCTTATATTAAGGAGAACTAATATGTCAGAACAAGAAAGCGGAGCTACCCAGTTGGATGAGTCGCAAGTTCAAGACTTTGACTTTGATGCTTTGGCGGATGAAGTACTCGGTGAAGAGACTGCTACCCAAGAAAGTGACGAAGCCACAGAAGAACTCGGAGATGAGAATCCTAGCATCGAAGAGGACGCTGAAGAAGTTGATGAAGTAGAGGATGAAGTTGCAGAAGAAGAAGACACAGATGAGGATGAGTCAGAAGACGCTACCCAAGAAGATGAGTCAGATGAAGCTGTAGATGAAGAAATCGATATGGACTTTGTTGTTCCCATTAAAGTTAATGGTGAAGAATTTGAAGTCACTATGGAGGAACTAGTCGCAAACTATCAAACTAAACAACATCTGTCAAAGAAAGGGGATGAGATAGCGAAACAGGCTAAAGAGTTAGAAGCTTCTCGTGAAGAAGCTACAATGTACGCTAACATCAATGCTGAACTACTTAAAAATGAAGATGCTAAGGACTTAGAGGTTCTTAAATCTCTTCAGGAAAAAGTCGATAAAGCTTATGAGGAAGATGACTACGAAGCTGGTAAATTGAATCGTCAATTTGAACGAGCTAAAGAGGAATATCAAAATCGTAAAGCTAATAGAGACAAACTAGTAGATGCTATGAGTGCTAAGATGCAAGAGCAACAAGTTGAACAATTCAATAAACAAGTTGAAGTGTTTAATTCTGAAATTACTAATCATATTCCTGATTGGTCTGAAGATGTTGCTATGGCAAATAGAAAGTTTGCTTTAGATTTAGGTCTAAGTGAACAACTTGTAGACTCTATTGTTGATCCAGTAGTTGTTAAAGTAATTGATGGTTATCGTAGATTACAAGAAAGTACAAGTAAAGGTGCTGTTAAAAGAAAACAAGCTCCTGTTAAACGAGTACCGACTAAGAAGCCAGTTCCCGCAAGCAAGAAAAAATCTAATAAAGTTGAGGAAACTCGAAATAAGATTGCTAAGGGTAAAGGAACAGAAGCAGACGATAAATTGCTTTTTGACAATGCCATTGACAGCTTATTTGGAGAATAGTCACTTTATGTTATATAAAGGAAAATAGTAATGGCTACTTATTTTAAAACATCTGGCACTGGTACTACACAGGGCGGACAAAGAGAAGACCTTGCGAATTATATCTCTAACATTTCTAGAGATATGACACCGTTTATGTCTTCAATCGGTAAATCAAAGGCAACTGCTACTCTACACGAGTGGTCAACAGACACGCTAGCTACTGCAGCTTTGCAAGCGGAAGTTGAAGGTTCAACTTTCTCTGCTTCAGACTCTCCAGTAATTCAGCGTATCACTAACCGTACTCAGATCTTTACTAAAGGTATTCAAGTATCTGGTACATTAGAGGCTGTTGATAAAGCTGGTCGTAAGTCTGAATTCAAATATCAGACTGAGAAGCGTGGTAAGGAAATGATGAGAGACATCGAGAAAACTCTTGTTTCTGCTCAAGTTTCTACTGCTTCAGCTACTGCATCTGGTAATGTTAAAGCTGGTGCTAGACTAATGGGTGCTTATCAGTCTTATGCTGTTGAAGGTGTTGTTGCAGGTACTGCAGCTGCTCCTACTGGTACAGGTTCTGCAACTTGTGCTGGTGATGGTTCAAACGTAAACAAGGCTGCTACAGCTCATACAGCTACTGCCTTCACTTTAAACGATATCAACGAAGTACTTCGTGCTATCAATGGTGAAACTTCAGCTGCTCCTTCTAGAGTTATGATGTCTACAACTAACAAAGTTGCATTCTCTAACCTAGTTAACACTGGAACAGGTACTAACGTAAGACGTAACATCGATGACAAAGGCGCTCTAAGACAATCAGTTGATTTGTATGAGTCTGACTTTGGTGATGTAGAAGTTATGCACAACTACCTAATGGGCAATGGTGAAGTATTTATTTACGATCCTTCATTAATGTCTGTTTCTACACTAAGACCACTTCAGTTTGCTGATATTGCTCAAGAAGGTGACTCTCTAAGATCATATATGGTTCAAGAGATTACTTTTGAAGCTAAGTCTCCTACTGGAAACGGTGTTATTGTAGGTGTCGGTTAATTAATCGGAGCCAACAAAGGTGAAAATAAACCCCTGCTATTATGGTGGGGGTTTATTATTAATAGGTTTTTATAAATAGAATCTATTAATAATAAATTGCGAGAATGAAAAATGATTAATGATTGGTTATTTAAAGGTTATAATGTTCAAGTAAAGGGCAATGATATTCGTGTTGCTCAAGATGTTGAAGAACACTTAAAGTGGGCTAAACAACAAAGAGAAATAAGTAAAGAAGGTAGGAAAGATACAGGATTTAAACCATTTTGTAATGTACCTGACTCAGTAGCTTTAGATATTATGGATAAATATAGAATAAACATTCATGATCCACACATTCAACCAGCAGAAAAGAAAAGATTTAAACAAATTATTAAATCAGAGTATCCACATCTGATGTATTATTAGGAGAATTATATGCCTGCGATTAGTAATCAAGCTACACTTAGAACAGCTATTGCAGACTGGTTAAATAGAAGTGACTTAACTAATAGTCAAATAGACCAGTTTATAGAATTAGGTGAGGCAATGATTTATGAAGCATTAAGAGTGCCTCCTTTAGAAGCTCAACAAGTTTTTTCTGTATCTGAAAGTAATTCAAGTATTATTATTCCTTCTGGATATTTATCAGTAATTTCTTTGATTTATAGAGGTGATGGTACTTGTTCTATAAATCCTACTGTTAACACTACTAGAGCTGCTTGTACTGTAGCTGGAGGAACTTGGTTAGATTCAGATAAAGAAGACGATATTACTTATAGAAGAGTAGATGCTAGAGCTTTTTACAATACTAAAATAAGTTATGCTTATATTAGAGAAAGAGGAAACTTTTTACTTACAAACAAAGATGGAGAACAAAAAGCTTCTGGTGAATTTGTTTTAAAGTTTTATAAAACAGATAGTCCAATAGGAACTGTAGTAGGCGGTACTGAAGTTTATCCTTATATTCTACAACAATACGAATTAATATTATATGCAGCATTAGCATTTGGTTCATCATTCTTAAATGATGCAGAAGCAGAAGCTAGATATTTAAAATTAGCTTCAGATAAAATAGAAAAATTAAATAGTAAAGCAGCAAGTGCAGAACTTAAAGGTGGTGATTATGTTCAAGGCTTTTCTTGTAACTTAATTTAGGAGTATATATGGCATTAACAAATACCTTTTATGATGGAACTTCAGGTGATGAATTAGCTATTGATACTTCTATTGTTGAAGCTCAAGCTGCACAAGCAGCAGCAGAAGCAGCGCAAACAGCTGCAGAAGCAGCTCAAGCAGCAGCAGAGGCAGCACAGACAGCAGCTGAGACTGCTCAAACTAATGCTGAAACAGCTGAAACAAACGCTGAGACTGCAGAGACTAATGCTGAAACAGCAGAAACAAATGCGGAGACAGCACAAGCAGCAGCAGAAGCAGCTCAAACAGCAGCTGAAACAGCAGAGACTAATGCAGAGACTGCTGAGAGTAATGCTGATGATTCAGCCTCAGATGCTCAAAAGTTAGCTATTAATGCAGAAGATAGTCAATTTACTTTAAGTGATGGTACTACTACAGGTTACTCAGCACTACATCATAAAGAAAAAGCTTTAGACGCACAGACAGCGGCTGAGACTGCTAAGACAGCGGCTCAAACAGCTCAGACTGCAGCAGAAACCGCTCAAACAGCTGCTGAAAACGCTCAAACTCAAACTGAAAGTATATTTGATCAATTTGGAGATCAATATTTAGGTAGCAAAACTTCAGACCCTACTACAGACAATGACGGTGACCCTTTAAACTCTGGTGATATTTATTGGAATAGTACTAGTAATACATTAAGATTTTATAATGGAACTAATTGGGTAGCTCCTGAAACTATTGCTACAACTGCAGCTACTAATGCTTCTAACAGTGCTACAGCAGCAGCTACAAGTGCTACTAATGCAGCTACTTCAGAAAGTAATGCTTCGACTAGTGAAAGTAATGCATCTACTTCAGAAACTAATGCTGCAACTTCAGCTACTAATGCAGCTACTTCAGCTACTAATGCAGCTTCTAGTGCTACAACAGCTACTACACAAGCTACAACTGCAACTACTCAGGCAACTGCAGCAGCAGCTTCAGCTACTAGTGCAGCAACTTATGCAGCTAATGCAGCGTCTTCTTATGATCAATTTGATGATAGATACTTAGGTTCTAAAACATCTGATCCTTCAGTTGATAATGACGGTAACGCTTTAGTAATAGGTGCTTTATATTTTAATAGTACTGATGGTGAGATGAGAGTATACACATCTTCTGGATGGGTAGCAGCTTCTTCTTCATTAGCAGTAACATTTAATAAGTATTACTTTACAGCTACATCTAATCAAACAGCATTTACAGGTACAGATGATGAAGGTGAAACATTTACTTGCTCTCCTGATTATGTTATTGTAACTCTCAATGGTATTACTTTAGACGCAGTAGATGATTATACAGCTACATCAAGTACTATTACTTTAACTACAGGTGCTACAGCAGGTGACGAATTAAATGTTTATGCTTTTGCTCCTTTTACTATTGCTGATGTTTATACTCAAGCTCAATCAGACTCTTATTTTGTAGCTAAAGCAGGTAGCACTATGACAGGTGCTTTAACTTTAAGTGGAGCTCCTACAAGTAGCTTACATGCAGCTACTAAAGATTATGTAGATACACAAGTAGCAGCAACAAATGAATTAGTAGAAGATACATCGCCTCAATTAGGTGCTAATCTAGATTTAAACTCTAATAATATTACAGGTACAGGTAATATAGATATTACAGGTACTATTACTTCATCAGGTAACATTGATGGTAATTTAGTAGGTAACATTTCTTATTATGCTAAAGCATCATCTGCTATTGCTAAAGGTGATGTTGTAATGTTTAATGGCGCTCAGGGAGACCACTTATTAGTTGTTAAAGCTGATATGTCTGCTTCTGGTTTTAAACCTGAATGGGTAATGGGTGTATCAGAATCAGCTCTATCTACAGGAGATTTTGGTAATATTGTTTCATTTGGTCAGATTAATAATCTTAATACTAGTACTTATACTGACGGAGATTTTTTATATTTAGATCCTAGTACAGCTGGTGCTTTTACTACTACTGAACCTACTCCTACAGACCATATTATATTAATAGCAGCGGTAACTAATGCAGCTAATAATGGCTCTATTCAAGTAAGATTATCTCATAAACCAGATACCGATGAAGTACCTGAAGGTAGCAATAATCTTTACTACACAAATACTAGAGTAGGGGCTTATTTAAGTTCTAATGGTTATGATACGGCAGTTAATATTAAAGCTGATTTAGTTGATTCAGCTCCTGCTACATTAGATACACTAAACGAATTAGCAGCAGCATTAGGTGATGACGCTAACTTTAGTACTACTGTAACTACTAGTATAGCTACTAAGTTAGCTAAAGCTTCTAACTTATCCGATTTAACTAATGTAGCTACAGCAAGAACAAACTTAGGATTAGGTACAGCAGCTACAACTGCTTCTACAGATTATGCTACAGCAGCTCAAGGTTTATTAGCAAATAGTGCAGTACAAAATTTAAGTGACTTAAATGTTACAGCTACATCTACAGAAATTAATTATAGTAGTGGTGTAACATCCAATATACAAACACAATTAGATTCTAAGGGTTCAACTGGAGACGCCTTAGCTTTCTCAATAGCACTGGGGTAATATTATGGCAAACGCATTCAAATCATATCAATCAACATCGGTAACTACAGAGACAACTGTGTTAACTGGACCATCAGCTACAGAAACTACAGTTATTGGACTTAGTATTGCTAATACATCATCTAGTACAGCAACTGTAGATGTTAAATTAAACACAGCTTATATGGTTAAAGCAGCTCCTATACCAGTAGGTGGTTCTTTAGTAGTAGTAGGAGGTGACCAAAAAGTTGTAGTAGAAGCAACAGATACAATTAAGGTAACATCAGATGTAACTGTAGATGTAATAACTAGTACATTGGAGATTAGTTAATGAGTAAGAATAGAAACCTAGCAGACTTATTAGATAGTACTGGTGATGTTAAATCAGATGCACTAGATAATGTTTCTGGTTTACCAGATGCAATAGATGTCAATGGTTCAGCACCTGCTGATAGTTTAAATATAGATTCTAGTGGTAATGTAGGTATTGGTGTTACGCCTGAGAGTAGTACGCATACATCATATAAAAACCTTGATATAGCAAATGGTGGTGCTATTGCTGCACATACTGCTGGTAATGGTCTGAAAATTATGGGTAATGCTTACAGGTCACAATCGGGTTACGCATATAAAAACACAGATAAAGCATCAAATTATTTTAATGATGATGGAACGCACGGATTCCAAGTAGCCTCATCAGGCACAGCAGACTCAGCTATCAGTTGGACTACTGCTTTAACAATCACTAATGATGGTAGAGGTTTATCACAGTTTACTGCTAAAGCGTGGATTAAACTTCATCAAGGTAATAATACTATTTATGATAGTCATAATGTAAGTAGTATTTCACATCCTGAAAGTGGTCAAACTTTAGTTAATTTTACTAATAGTATGGGAGATACAGACTATTGTGCAGTAGCATCATCAGGTTATTTTTATTCTGGTAATACGGGCGTTATGGATTTTTATTCTGGTTCTCTTAGAGTAGTTAATTCAAGTTCTAGTTCATATACCGATACTGGTAGTGTTAATGTAGTAGTGTTTGGAGATTAATATGAAGATTATTTATTCATTAAATGGTATATGTGCAGTTATGACACCTGCACCAAGATTTATGGAAACACTTGAAGGCACAGAAGAAGAAAAACTAATTCATATTGCTAACAAAGATTTACCTACTGGAACAAACTACGAGATAGTAGAAGATGATGTTATACCTACAGATAATTCATTTAGAAATGCTTGGGAATATACAGCAGGTGATAACGAAAGAACAAGTGCAGATTTATCTTTAGATGACCAGTTAAAATACAATCAGATTACACAAGAGGAATACGATGCCAGTAACAACTAATTTCACTAAAGCAAAAGACATAACTAAGGATAGACTTAGAGAAGAAAGAAAACCTTTGCTTGAAGCACAAGACATTGCTTATATGAAAGCACAAGAAGCAGGTGAAGATACAACTGCTATCGTTATAGAAAAGCAAAGATTAAGAGATATTACAGACACAGTAGATTCTATGACTACATTAGATGAACTAAAGTCAGCAACTTGCGAGGTATCTGAATGAGTTACATAGGTAAAAAGAATGGCAACCCAAATACAGACTTCCTAGAAGCAGGTGGTGAGTTAGAGAACCACGACTTAGTTAATGTAGATTCTAGTGGTAACTTGTTGGTGGGTAAGACTGACACCTTAACCACAACACCGGGAACTGCTCTGTTAAATGATGGCTCAGTAATAATTTCAAGAACATCTGCTACGCCAGTGCAAATTAATCGACAATCTAATGATGGTGACTATATTTTATTTAGGCGTAATGGCACAGTTGTGGGGAGTATTGGTGTTGAAGGTGGAGATATTATTATTGGTACAGGGATTGCAGGGTTACGTTTTGTAGATAGTGAGTCTTCAATTATCCCTAGAAATAGTAATGGAGGCAATATTGACAACACTTTAGATTTAGGTACATCATCTAATCGTTGGAAAGACCTCTACCTATCAGGTGGTGCTTACATTGGCGGTACGGGTAGTGCTAATTACTTAGATGATTATGAGGAAGGTACGTTTACTCCAGATTTACAATTTAATACTGGTAATTCTGGAATGACCTATAGTAATAGAGCAGGATATTATACAAAAATAGGTAATGTAGTAACAATTTGGGGTTTTTGTGTATTATCAAATAAAGGTACAGTATCTGGTGTTGCAAATATAGCAAATCTACCTTTTACTCCTCATAATGCAGGTTCAAATCATATGTTTGGAACTTTCACAACTGCCAATGGTATGTCAAGTATGCCACAGACAAATAATTGGGTAATGCCTTATTATAGTGGAAGAATGTATTTTAGATACCAAACCTCTACTGGTGAAGGAAATATAACTAACTCACATTTTACAAATAGTTCTAATTTTGGATTTACTGCAACTTATAAAATAAATTAATATCTAGTATGGATTTACTAGACGGACAATAAAGGAGAATATAATGGCATTAACAAAAGAACAAATTGAAGATAAAATTGAAATCGTAGGAGAGTACAAAGCAGTACAAGTTAGAACTGCAACAGTAGTCAAAGAAGATGGCGTAGAATTATCTAGGTCTTTTCACAGACACATTGTACAACCTACTGATGATATTACTGGTGAATCTACTGAAGTACAAGCAATATGTAATGCAGTACATACACAAGCAATTAAAGATGCTTATCAAGCAATGTTGGATGCACAAACTGAGGAATAACAAATGTCATATTTAGGTAACAATCCAGAAATAGATGCTAGTATCAACAAGTACGAATATACTGCTACTGCTGGTCAAACTACATTTAGCGCAACTTACGACCAAAGGGTTGATGTCTATCTAAATGGTGTATTGTTATCTAGTTCAGATTACACAGCAACATCAGGCACAGACATAGTATTAAGTACTGGTGCAACATCAGGTGATATTGTTCAGATAGACGCTTATGTAAATGCTGCGGTTAGTGACATAGCATCACAGACTGGCAACTCAGGTAAGTATTTAACTACTAATGGTTCAACTACATCTTGGGGTGAAGTAAGTGCTAATAGTACAACTTATGGTTTATTTGAACACGCTAATACAATTAGTGCAGATTACACAATAACAACTGGCAATAATGCAGGTACATTTGGTGCAATAACAATCGATAGTGGTGTTACAGTAACAGTACCTAGCGGTAGCGTTTGGACAATAGTATAGGAATAGATTATGGCAATTACAATTAATGGTTCAGGAACAGTAACTGGCATCTCAGCAGGTGGATTGCCAGATAACTGTATTACAGCAGATGACCTAGCAACTACATTAGACCTTAGTGGTAATACAATAACATTACCTAGTGGTACTGGTGGTAAAGTATTACAAGTTGTTCAAAACTCATATAACACAGACACACAAAACACTACTACAAGTAGTGCTGATACTGGTCTATCAGCGACAATAACACCATCATCAACCTCAAGTAAAATACTAGTAAATGTTAGTCAATTAATTGGTGGTGGATGTGGAAGTTCAAATAATTTAGCAGTTTATTTATCAATATGGAGAGGTGGAACAGAGGTTAAAGAATTTACTGGTTCTAGAAGTGATAATGTTAGTGCTTTATTTGTTTCATATAATAATTCATTTATATACTTAGATTCACCATCTACTACTTCTGCAACTACATATAAAACTACTTTTAGATTAGATACTTCTGGAGATGGTAGATATGCAAAAGCACAATGGGCAAATAATTGGTCATTTATTACATTAATGGAGATAGCAGGATGATTACAAAAGGACAAGCAATACTATCTCTAATACCTGACGCACTATTTATTTTACGAGGTGATGAATTAGAGTGGTTAGATACAGAACATACTAAACCCACAGAAGCAGAAATTATTGCAGAACAAACAAGATTACAATACACAGAAGATAGACAATACCCTAGCATTGGCGAACAACTAGATATGCAATACTGGGATGCAGTAAACGGAACAACAACTTGGAAAGATGCTATAGCACAAGTTAAAGCAGATAACCCTAAACCAGAGTAGATTATGAGTAAAGTAAAGATTGAAGGCAATGCAAGTGGTACTGGTACTTTAACCATATCAGCACCTAATACAAATACAGATAGAACCCTAACGCTACCAGATGGTGCAGGTGAGATTCTAACTGATGCTTCTACATTATCATCAAGTAATCTAAGTGGTGCTTTACCTGCTTTAGATGGTAGTGCATTGACTGGCATTGATGGTGGTAAAGTTGTTCAAGTTGTTCACTCATCATACTCAACACAAAAATCGTGGGGTGGTACAACTCCCTTATCAACTGGTTTAAGTGGAAGTATAACTCCTACATCTGCGAGTAATAAAATTCTAGTTATGGTAAATCAACATTTAATAGTATCAACAGATACAGCAGATATTCGAGTCGTATATTTAAAAGTAAGGAGAGGTGGTACTAATTTAGCACTTTATGAATATTTAGTAGAAAGTCCTAGTTCAACTCGTACTTGGCAAACATTTGGTACTTATGCTCAATTTTTAGATTCTCCAGCTACAACATCATCAGTAACTTATGAAACAGATTTTTATCTTAATAATGGTGCTTGTGATGTTTACACTCAATATGCAAACGAACCAACTAGCATCACAATGATGGAGATAGCAGTATGATTGAACATTTACATAGAACAATTAGAAATTTATATCCTAATGCTTTAAGTATTAGTGGTATTTCTGAATCAGATATTATTGCAGAAGATAGTGATGGTAATGAAGTTACTTTAGATTGGACATCAATTAATGCTAAACGAACTGAACTACAAGCAGAATATACTGCACAAGAATATGCAAGAAGTCGTAAAGGTGAATACCCAGACATAGGCGACCAATTAGACGACCTATTTAAAGCAGGTGCATTCTCAACAGAAATGACTGCAAAAATACAAGCAGTTAAAGATAAGTATCCTAAGGAGTAATTATGAGTACATTAAAAGTAAATACAATACAAGATACTACTGGTAATGATGCACTCACTATTGATTCCTCTGGTAATGTAACTGCATCTCAAGGGTTTGTACCTTCTACACAACTAAGTCATAGAAACCTAGTTATCAACGGTGCTATGCAGGTGGCACAGCGTGGGACGGCTACATCCAATGGCTATACACTTGATAGATGGGCTTTTAATTCAACAGGAATGGATGACTTTGCTTTTAGTATTACTCAAAACACTTCTTCTGGTTTATCCGAATTTCCAAACTCTTTAAAATTTACTACAACTACAGCAGAAAGTGCTGTTGATGCAAACGATAGAGCATATTTTGATTATAGAATTGAAGGACAAAATTTACAAAATCTAGGATATGGTACAAGTGACGCTAAAACAATGACTTTGTCTTTTTGGGTTAAAAGTAGTGTTACTGGCACTTATGCTTCTTTCATTTACCAAGACGACGCATCTCCGGCTAGGTCTTATCTTGCAAATTGGACAATTGATACTGCTAATACTTGGGAAAAGAAAACAATAACTATTGCGGGAGATAGCGGTGGCAATATTAATAATGATAATGGACCTGCTTTTTATCTAAGATGGTTTTTATTTGCAGGGTCTGATTGGAGTGGTTCGTCTACACCTTTACATACTTGGGGTAGTACAGTAGGTAGGACGGAAGCACCTAATCAAACTGCTCAAGTGCCTTTAACTAATAATTCAACTTGGGAACTTACCGGAGTCCAACTCGAAGTAGGTTCAGTAGCAACCCCATTTGAACATCGTAGTTATGGTGAAGAACTGGCAAGATGTCAGAGGTATTACTATAAACCTGGTGGAGATATAGAAACTTGGAGAAACTGGGCAAACAGTCACGGCATAGGTTATATATGGTTTCCAGTACAAATGAGAATAGCACCGAGTGTAAGTAATACTGCTAATTCTTATAATGTAACCTCAAAAACTACACACGTTTTTGGTTACGCAAGTACCCTTACTTCTGGACAAGCGTTTGGAATTACAGCAGATGCGGAGTTATAAATATGAATGAAATAACAATTACAAATGCACAGTATTATTTAGGTTATCAATCTACTGAAAACGAAGGCATCATTGCAACCATAGATGGTGTTGAAATGTCAGTACCTATAGCGGAAGGCAACAGACACTATGACGAGATTATGCGTCAGGTAGAAGCAGGTACACTAACTATACAGGAGGCAGAATGAGTAACGCAAGAAATTTAGCAGACTTATTAGATAGCAATGGTGACGTTAAAGCTACTGCTTTAGATAATGATCCTACAACTCTAACAGATTTAGGTGTTACTGCTACATCTGCAGAACTTAATTATATAGATGGAGTTACTTCTAATGTTCAAACTCAGCTAGATGGAAAACAAAGTACACTAGTAGCTGGAACAGATTATCTTACTCCTACTGGTGATGGAAGTAGTCTGACAGGTATTAATACTGATTTAGTTTCTGATACAACTCCACAATTAGGTGGCGACTTAGACACCAACGGCAACGCTATCACAGGAAGTACAGTAGCTATTAACAGCTCAAATGGTGAGTTTATGATTTCTGCTACAGAAAATGGTCCAGTAGCATTACGTTATGATAACAATTTAAAGTTAACAACTAAATCTGATGGTGTAGACATTACAGGTGAATTGCAGGCTGATAGCTTAGACATTGATGGTGATGGTGATATTACTGGCAACTTAACGCTAGGCGGAAATTTAAATCTTGGTGACAACGACAAGGCACAGTTTGGTGCAGGTAATGACCTACAGATTTATCATAGTGGCTCTGGTTCTTATATATCAGACCAAGGAGTAGGTCCATTAAATTTATTATCAGGAGGGGTTCGCTTAAAAGATACAACAGATACTAGCACTATGCTTGCTGCAAATTCAGGTGGAGCAGTAACTCTTTACCACAATAACTCACCCAAACTAGCCACAACCTCTACAGGCATTGACGTAACAGGGCGTATTACTACTGATGGTATTACTGAAGATACTAGCGGCAACGTTGGTATTGGTACGAGTAGTCCTACTACGCCATTACACATTAGCACATCTGGAAACACTGCTGCAACATTTCACAGCACTACTGATAATTCTAATCTTGTTTTCACAGATGCTAGCACAACAGCAAACGTAGCCATTGGTGCTGTATCTGGTGATAACTTTAGAGTGCAAGTCAACAATGCAGAACGTATGCGTATCGACTCCAGTGGTAACTTGTTGGTGGGTACGACAAATACATCTATTGCGACAACATCTAGTGAATCAGGAACACAAATCACCGATGGCGGTATTAATATAGCCGCTAATAATCCTGTAGCACAATTTAACCGCATAAATTCTAATGGTGCTATTGTTAATTTCCGCAGAGACGGCACAACTGTGGGGAGTATTGGTGTTGATGTCGATGGGACAAACTTAATGGTTAGTAACGGCGTTGTTGGGCTGCGTTTTGTTGAAGGTTCTAATCAGATTAGACCTGCAAACGGAGATACTGGCGGTAATAGAGATAACGCTATTAACTTAGGCTATGCTGCTAGCCGCTTCAAAGACCTCTATTTATCAGGCGGTGTCTATGTAGGTGGTACGAGTAGTAATAATTACTTAGATGATTATGAGGAAGGTACTTGGACAAATGTCCTACAAGCACACAGTGGTTCTTTTAGTATGAATACTAATACAGGAAGTTATACAAAAGTAGGTAGATTAGTATTTATTCAAGCCCGTGTGAATATAAGTAGTATTAGTAGTGCAAGTGGAATTTGGTACATTAGTTTACCTTTTGCTAATATTTCAAGCAGTAGTAAAGAATATTATGGTGTAATTTCTTTAATCACTTCGGGTGTTGATTTTGGTGGTAAGACAAATACTGGACTATCTGTAGAAGGTAGCGGAGTTTCTAGGTTTTATCCTTTACATTACGGAAGTAATACTGGTTGGGCTGTGAGTAATGTTTCTAATTTAGCAGCAGGTGACGATATACAATTTGGTGGTTTTTATTTTACAAACTAATATTTAGTATGGATTACTAGAAGGACAACATAGGAGAAATAATAATGTCTAAAAAAGAAAAAGAACAGACAATTACTATTAACGATAAAGAATACAAAGCATCTGACTTAACTAACGAACAAATTGTAATGGTTAATCACATTAACGATTTAGATAGAAAGTTAGATTCAGCTAGATTTAATTTAGATCAATTACAAGTAGGTCGTAATTCATTTATGAATATGCTTACTGCTTCTTTAGAAGAATTTC